>JACCDG011922253.1_pt1 | contig 13401 bp, 2 predicted proteins | sample 7442471 | NCBI WGS metagenome assembly JACCDG01 (sample SAMN15323444, study PRJNA562643) | freshwater metagenome | isolation source: river surface water | place: USA:Blue River Watershed | collected 2017-08-17 | reverse complement strand
GGATCTGCGCTAATATGTGCGGGAAACTCTAATTCTATATATATGGCGAATTCTTCTTTCGTCACACTTATGGAGGTGACGATATGAATGTTAAATCCTTAGTAAGACCCAAGTTCGGAGTTGACAGACGACCTTTTGCCATATTTACTCCTAAATCTGGAGGTTGTGGTGAATCTGGAATAGCATCCATAGGATGGAGTGAAAAATATTATAAAGAAGATGGCCTTAAAGATTTTGTTAATGAGTTCTTATTTGAAGGATCAGATGCTGGTATCCAAAGATTTATCTGTATGTACCCTGCAGGTTCTGCGGGAAGTTTGGGAAGTGCAAATATATATAGATCCATAAACGAGCAATATATAGAAATATCTTCTGGATCTAATTCGTGCATAAGAAATAATCCATTTTTAATTTGGGGAGATCCAGTAAACGAGTGGAAAAAGTTATTGTCTGAGTGGAGAGAGGCTAATGGTAGATACTCTAGTTTTTCAGTTGGAATGTCTCTTCTTCAACCATCTAAGGGCTTTGGAGATACTTCTTCATTAGGATATAAGGGAGAAATACTCGGTGTTTCCAATTCGAATCAGCAATTTTTGTCTTGGCTTAGTTATAATATTATTGGATGGAAGGGTATAGGAGCAGATTCTATAGCTATGTCTTCTATCAATAATCCAAATTATTATGCTCCTAGAACCGGCATGTCCATCCAGGAGTTTGTGCTTAGAAATTTTGATATGCCTTGCATAGGCGTTGGCATGCCACATGACAGAACTCTTGTTGGAAGATTCGGAGATGCGGCTTACTCTTTTTCTCCTTTTGTATTGAGAGATTTTGATTCATCTAATGGACTATCTGCTCTTGGTGGATATTGGGATCCAGACAGGACTGAGATCCACGCTACATTAAACGCATCTGAAGTATCAGAAAACTTGATATCTTCGTATTTCAATAGAGGCATAATACCTGGGGTAGAATTTGATCCAGAATACAAAGAAGATTTTATTAATGCGTGCCTGATGGTTTCTGAAATGTGTTCACAGCTAGAAAGTAAGAGATTAAGTACATCAAGTAGGAATATGACTGTTTTTTCCATGGTTGCTGGCGATCAGCGCAATGCTTCTGGAGAAATAGATCAGAGATACGGATCATTATTATCATCAAAGGCAAATGAAAGCGATTTTATACTTCCAGTCATAAGAACAAATTGTTCTTCAGTTGTCTATCCGTCTGATCCAGACAGACTTTTTATTCCCTCATGGTGGTGGAGTAACAATAGATTAAATTGTCCTGATCCACATATGCTAAATAGTGTTGTTGCGAATTGGATGGATAAAGAATTTAGTAAGAAGATATTATTATCTAATTCTTACAGTCCATATGGCACAACTGGTCCAGAGAAATGTGCTGACGCATGCTTTGACCTCATGCTTCAATATATTGCTAAATACGCTTCTTATCAAGATAAGCCTATGAGTCATTCTTATGACATAGTGATTTCTTTGGAAAACTGGGGTTTTGGATCTTTTTGCTCAGATAACGGATCTGGTGGTATAGTTGATGGAGAATGCAGACTTTTTGGTCATCCAGAGGATAGGCTAAATTCTTCTTCTATGTATCCTCCATTATTTGATTTAGCTTCTCCATTTTCTTTGCATGGAAAAAATGAATGCATAGAGTGGATGGATAGATTTTTTTATAGACTGAAGTATAGGAGAAATGGATATACCATTGTATCTGGAAGTAATTCTCCTCCGCTCCCAAGTAAGATAATTTTAAGTAGTATGAATATTCCTTCTTCTACGCACTTGATGTTTGATAAGATATCAAGAAAAGATGCTTCATTATTAATTGGAAAAGACATAAAAAGAAACATAGAAAGTCTATATGGAAATTTATCTTCAATACTATCAGATGAAAGATATTATAATTTTAAGTTTGATAACGAATCAATGTCTGACATGTATAGTGACGCATTAGATTCTGGTATCTATGATGTTGATGCTGTCAACCCAGATAGTAGCGGTACAACTGGTTCTTATGGACTTAAGGACGCAAGGTCCGACAAGGATTATTTGCTATATCAACCAAATGCGCCCATGAGAAGATGGTACGATGCAACGATGAAGCATTTGACATCTTATTATGTAAAAGAAATATTTGATTCTGTAGTATCAAAACATGTTATAGGTTTGTCTTGGGGAATTAAGGGAATATCTGTATCAAACACTAATCAATACCCAATATACGATGTGTCAAGTTTTATTTCATCAAATTTAATAGTTCCATCTTCAGTAAATTGGTGCTATGGCAAGCTATCACTGCCTCCTGAAAATAGAATGCATATATCTAGATTAGCCATGCCAGGACTTCATGGGCAGATTATTCCTAAAGGATCATTGATAAATTGTTTTGATATCGCAGGATCTGATAGGATAAAAGATGGCAGCTATATGCCATACTGGGGTGCTGGGTATATAAGACCAATAGTATCTATATCAAGTAGAATTGACAAGAATGACAATTTACCTTCAATATCGGTGGAGGAAGATAGATCAAAATGGAATGACATTGCTGGTTCTGTTTTTGCTTCAAAAGACGCCTCAACTTCATATTTAATAAAAGGATCTAAGTCTAGTTATCAATCTTTAGCTTCTAACGATATAAAATCTATTTCTAAAGCAATGGAATTAGCAAATCTAGAGGCAAACATTTCGGTAATAAAATCGTCCATAAAAGGAGTGGAAGGCACAGACATAATTTCTGTTCCTATTATAAGGGGATCCGCAGTTGCTGATGCATCGTGGTATAAGAATGAAATAGGCAACATGAAGACTGGTCAGCCTACATCAAATGCATATTCTACTAAATACAGAATCAATAAAAACCATTTAGTTGATCTTATGAAAGAGATAAAAAGCAATGGCTGTAGTGCTGTTATTCATGAGCCATACGCTCATGTAGTTGCTGATTGGAATAATCTATATGACTCTGTAGTCGAATTGAACAGCTCAAATAATAATGTAAATTCAACTATAAATTCAGTACCTTCAGTTCCGGTATATCCTGTTCAAATTCAAGATGAAGTTGCATCATCTTATGCAGTATCTATATCTTATGATTTTGCATATATGTCTAATTTTATGCAAATTCAGAGCAGACCTTACATATCGGTCGATGAAGAATTATTTAAAAATAATATATTAGCAATAACTATTAAGTCATCAGATAACAAGTCGTTGTTTAGTCTTCCTGTTATTCCAACTAGTCAATTAAGAGCAATTGACATTGTAAATATAATATCTAAGCAACCAGGAATGATATGTAAAATTCTAAATGGAAATTCTAATATACCAGTTTCTGGTCTAAGCATAGTAAAAGATAGTAGCAACAACTCTGGATGGTTATTTCTTGCAATAAATAATGTAAACAAGATAAGTAAAACTTCTTCTGAAGCAAGAGCAAGACCTCTCGACTATATAAGACTAAAAAACACATCTATGGATTCAGACTTATATCAAGAAAATGCTTCTATGAGTTTTGGTGGTTTTGCATCTGATGTAGATTCTTTTAATATTCATACTATATCTTCTCCCATTTATCTCGACTCTAATGTTCTTAAAACTGAATTAGATATTCCTGTCGGAGATTTTGTAGCATCTGTTAACGGCGAGATAATGAGCATAAGTAGTTCTGGAATAGCCGAGAGCAAAATATTAAGAAGAGGAATGTTCGGTTCTAGAAGAAAAATGCACATTCCTGGAGATCAGATAATAATAGGAGTAAGTGGTATATTCGACAACAGGTTTGGAAATAATCAAACAGAATTTGAGCAATACAGATGTTTCGTACTTAAAAATATATCAAGAAAAAATACAGTACATTCTTTGTCTTTTATTGGAAAATCAGAATCTTCTTCTTTTAAGATAGAAATGGCTATTGAGGTTCCGTTATTCAATTATAAGAATGTAATCGTAAAATCATCTGGTAGTAAGTTTGTTCAGTCAGATGAATTTAAATTTTCTCCAGAAGTTGCAAAAACTCTTATTGGAACCCATATTGGCATCGACACACCATCAGGAGCCGTAATAAAAAGAACAATATCAAATATAGAAGAAAATATTGCATATATAAACAGTAGTCTTCCGTATATTTTACCAACTGGTTCTGTTGTTAATTGTTACGGATCAAAATCGGGTTATTCTGCTGGAGGTTTATTTTATCCAACTGATGTAGGAAATAAAAGAACTGATTTTTATACAATAATGAGTGGAGACAAAATAGATATAAGTAGCTTGAATATAGAAGAAGCGAATTTTTTAAAACCAAGTGAATACTTATATGTATGGTTTAGAAGAAGAATGTACAAAGGTGTAAGAAGTATGGATTCTGGTAACTTCATGCCTAATATAACATTTGAGGTATCATGATAAATCTTAACGATAACATCAGTATTGTTTTTACCAATAGTGCAGTTGATTTGGTTTCTGGACAAACGATGTCAATACCTGGAAATGGATCTCAGGCTTTAATATTCGTTGACTCAGATATAGGACCGTCTATAGTTCTTAAATCTAATCAAAATTTGTTAATTAGAAGAGCGGATGTTACAGCAAAAATTACGCAAAAAAGTTCCATGTCTTTTTGGGCAAAATTAGCACAAATAACTCCAGACAAGTCTGTACCTATTGTTGGAATAGGAACTCAAACTTTAGTAAGTGGTTTTGCTATTCCTTCATCTGCATCATTTTATGTATATGCAAACGCAGATTCTGAAGGGGTGATAAGAGTTTATATATCATTTCATGGAAATGACAACTCTATTAATGTATTTTCTTATGGTCCAGTAGAGCCATTTATTACAAATCATTATATTATTACATACGATCTTTCTCAGGGTATAATATCCTTATATGTAAACGGGGCTGTTGCGGATTTGGTTTACGAACCAAATGCTTCTGTTCCGAGTGCATTACCTAATCAGCCAGATTATGATCTAGTAATTAACAGATTTTCTGGGTCTTCTATTTCCAATATGCAGAGCGGTGGTTTTGAAATATCAGATTTAATGATATATACTGACTTTATATCTAATATATCAGATGTTGCTTCTATTATAAATGACGGCAGTTATAATTTCTTAAGAAGAAAATCTGGCAATGTTCACGGAGAATTTCCTGAAATAATTCCTCCAGGAATCGCCAGCGCTTTTCAAAAAGGCAGAATAAACGACAGTGCATCTACTAGTTTTGGCGTTCTTGCAGGTCTCGAAGACGGCTCTTTGATACTTGGCACCGAAAAAGCATGGCAGAGGAGAATATTTTTTGGCAATTTAGAAGAATCGTCAAATATTAAATTTTCAAAAACATCAAACGACTACGACATTAAAAATAACCCTGATGGCTCACTTTCTGTAAGAGGAGCCAATTTCAAGGTTCTGTAGTAAATATGCTAGAAGATTTATAATTTAAATTTGGTAATTATAATTAATGATAGGAATACAAAATGTACAGATAAACGGCATAGTTGCCGATATTAATCCAGTAGACATATCTACGGATGGATTTTATATTTCATGGAATTCTTCTCCTAGTTCCGAAGTTCAAAACTCGATTGATCTAAGAGTGTCCACTAATGGTGTTGGTCATGGCACTGACACTTTTGGAAGAGATATAGTTGACTTTAATAATATCCCTGTTACGGGAAGTATACAAAGAATAAACTTTAGAAGATTAGTAGCTAGGAATTCCGTACTTCTTGCTCAATTAAGGATAAGATCATCTTCGTCTATAAGTCCTTGGTTTACATTCAAGATGAGGGTGGCTAGTCTGCCTTTTATCAGCGGAGCGTCTATAGCTCCTTCCAATCCTTCTTATTCTGATAATTTGACATTGACTTATACTTCATCAGATCCTAGTGCTCCAGTTTCTATAAAATGGTTTAAAAATGGAAAAGAGCAATTCATTATAAGAGATTCAAACACCGTTCCTTCAAATCTAATATCTCCAGGAGATGATTGGTATGCATCAATCCAGCCTCTGAATTATGAGAATGAAGGAATTATATTTACTACATCCATGGTTTCTGTAAGCAAGCCAGAGCCCATAGTAAGAAATATAGAGATATTTCCAAGAAATGCTACAGTAGATGATGTTTTAGAGGCTGTTTACAAGGTAGATGATCTTTCAGAAGAATTTACGAATGTAGAAGATGAAACAGTATTTGATTGGTTTGTAAATGATGAACTTGTTGCGGAATCTTATGTCAAATTTGCTAGATTGAGAACAGTAGAAGGAGATTCTGTTTATGTAAGGGCTAGGCCATTGATATTGGGATATTCTGGTCCACCAGCAATATCTGATAAAATATTCGTAAAAAAATCTACCGTTAGTATATATAATATTTTAATTGACGGTCAAAAAAATGGATCTATATCTTATAATCCAGCACCTGTAATAACATGGGAAATAGATGATCGTAGATCTAATGACATCACAGCTTTTGTAATAAAAATAGGCACTGCAAATGGGTCATCAGATCTTGGAACTTTTGAAGTACAATCTAATATTAGGTCTTTTAAGATTCCTCCTGACATATTGATGCCTGGCTCTGAATACTTTGTCTCATTAATACCTGTTGGTTTTGATGAAGTTTTGTTTGATGCACATTATGTAAATTTCAGGACGAGCGGATCTTTATGGAATTCTTCTGTGGACAATTCAAGAGGATGGACTATATCATGCAAGTTAGCCATACAGCCAGATTCCTCTGATTTGTTTTCTGGATATGCGATGATTGTTTCTGATGGCGCTTACTCATTTAGAATAGAAATTTTTAAGGGACTGACTAGGGTGATAGCAAACTCTAGTGCTATAACTGAAGTTGCTGGAGATAACTCTCAATCAGTTAATTATCTAGTAGGTGTTCAAGGGCGATCATTAAAAGTATATCGTAATGGCATACCAATATTTGATATTCCTAACTCTCTATCAACTATTACTAATGAAAAGTCTGTTAGATTTGAACCAATAGTAGTTAACAAAGACGCATATATTGTTTTATATGAAATGCTAATTTCGGTACTGGGAAGAAGGCTGCCAGGAGATTCTGGCTATGGAGATTTGTCTTTTTATAAGGTGGCAGAATTCTCTAACGCAGAAGTATCTGCAGTAGCAGAATCTGGTGGTAAAGTATTAATTGGAGTAAACAATGTCAATCCAGATAATTTTCCATCAATATATCAATTTAATCCTCTAGCTCCAAAGGTTGATTGTGATGTATCTAGTTTTAATGATGTATATTTTTCTGTTAATTCAGTATCATCTTCCAAGGTTGGCAATGTAGTTGGAGTGGGAACAAATCGTGGCGTTACTATAATATCTGGAGGTAATCCGATTATATGGGATTCTATATGTGGCCCTATATCTCAAGATAACTTCGCTACATCTGGTTGGAAGATATTCGCGGATGACATAAATTCATCAATTTCATTTTCTTCTGGTTCCATAAGCATAAATACAAAACCATCAAACAGTTCTCCCATAGTAGCCTCAGTTAGCGATGGAAAAATTCAAGTAATTTCCATACAGCAAAGGGGAGTTTTTGAGACGTATCAATTTTCTTATAATGTATCAACAAAAACCATAACCGCAACTCCTGTTCTTGTTGGAGCCTCTCTTATATCTTTGCAGTTTGTATGCGACTCGGCAAAGAGCATAGAAAAATTAGTAGCTGAAATGCTTGGCTCTTCTTGTTCTTCTACTGATACAAATTTGAAATTATCATACTTCTATAATATAATCATATCAAATGAAACTGGGTATTTGCCTTCTTCTTATATTTCCAGTGTAGATGTAAAAGCATTTGCTTCTATATATGAAGTTTTTATAGCAGCAGATTCAATAGGAGTGGAAGACAATCCAAATCTGCCTCTGGCTCTACCGTCTGGCTCAAAAGGAAGCGCTTATATAGCACAAGAAACTATTGGATCTCCATGGTATGAATATGTAAATTCAAATAATGGTTATACCTTTGAGCTAGATATCGCAGTAAGAAGTTCTGGCGAAGCTCTTGATTCTTCTAATGATGCCAATCTTTCAAATCTTTCATTCAGCGACGGTTCTTTCAAGGCAGATGTTCAACTGTCTGATTCTATGATAAAAGTCGGTAGAAAAGCTGCTTTTATAGATCTATCAATTAATAAAAGACTTAGATTTACTTCTCACGAAGGCCAAGTAAATGTTTATGAAATTAATTCTCCAAACGAAGATCCAATATTGTCATTTTCCATGAACAGCAACTCGGCTGATGTAGGTGAAGTTGTTAAAATAAAGTCTACTTCTTTGGCTAATGATATACATGCTATAGCTCTTATATCTAATGGTATTGACTCTAATTATTATCATAGAGTGTATAAGGGAGGCGAATGGCATGATTTAGGAAAGATATTTAAGCAGGATAGTGACTTCGGTGATTTTGACATATCTGTTATTGATAATGATTTAATAATGGTATTTGAAATGAGCGCTTCTGGAAGAAGTGAAGTAGGTTTTGCGAGAAGGTCTTCTGGAGGATGGTCTAAGCCATTAAGGATAACTAGTTCAATAGGAGACAGTATTAAGCCTAGAACGGCTGTCGATGATAACCAGACTATTCATGTTGTTTGGGAAGATGATCGATCTGGTTCTAGTCAAATAATGTATGCATATCAAACTAGTTCCAGCATGATATGGAATTCTTCTGCTTTTGGAAATGAAGATCTTGCATTGACATCAAATGAATTGGAATCATATGCTCCAGCGATTGCTTGTGCTGATGGAAATGTATATGTATCTTTCGAGGAAGAAGATGCAAATACATATTCAGTAAGAATAATAAAGAAAAATATTGCCAGCGGCACATGGACTGGATACGCTGGGTCTTCTACGGATACTCAAGTGTCTGCGCTTGAAGCTCTTTTGCCAAAAGATGTAAATATAGAAGTAGATTTAAGCGGAAGAGTTCATGTCCTATGGACTGATTTGATAGCTTCAAGAAGAAGGGTAATGCATAGACTTTTTGATTCTTCTTTTACATCTCTTAGTCCAGTAAGGGCTATAACAACTGCTACGGATTCTTTTGATTGTACTCTAGAATCTGTAGGTCTTAATCAGGACAATGGAGATATACTTATTTCTATAGCAAAAAGAACTCCATCAACAACTGGACAAGGAATAGCCAATAGCGATTCTCTTTCTACGGATGTTATGTCTAGGCTGGCTATAGCCAGATTTGATGCAAAGATAGGTCAATGGCGTAGCAGCGGAAGTTCTGGAGTTGCCAGGGGCATGCCATATGGTGGATATGATGTAAGTATAACTACATCAGTTGGCGACAATAGATCAATGTACGGATCTTGCATACCTAAGATATTTAAATCAAGATATCCAATGATATATAAGTCAATAAAAGATCCAGAAGCACCAGGCAAAATGGTTGCTAGATCATTCGCTATAGATTCGGACTACCTTGGAAGACAGTTTAACATAGGTCAGGATCCTTATCTTTCAGAAGATGATATAATATTTGGATTAGGAAATGAAAAGTATATAAGAATAGGCGACTATGGAGGTGTATTATCTACAGACATTACTGTTTCGAGACTGGCCATATATGGTAAGTCAGCTCTTGCTCCTTTGTCTATAAATGTTGTGTCTCCAGCAACATATGCCATGAATCCAGTGGCAACTTCTGCAGTTATTGTTTCTAGTCAAAAGGATGCTTGGTTTGCTGGTGGAAACAAGATAATGTTCTTTGATTCGGCAAGAGATGCTGTTTTTGATGCAACATCTGGCGAATTTTTTACTTCTTCACGACTCAATCAATTTATAACTTCTGGCAAATCAGTTATTGATATTTTCTTTGATAAGAACGGAGTTTTTTATGTAATGATTGAAGCTGCAGGAGAAAGAGAACTTCTTGCATCGCTCGGGGGAAGTCTATTTGCCAAGATGAATATGGATATTGGCGACTCGGCTAGCGATCCTAACTCACTGAGAAAAGTAAGAATAGATGGAAATGGTAATGCGATTATATCTACTGATAGAGATATAAGAATAGTAAAACAATTCTCTACCAAAATAAGAGAAGCACTTATTGAATATGCTGAAGAGGATTCAGAGGCAGAAGCTGAAATAGACTTTACTACAGAAGTAATAAGTAGTTTAAAATTCCAATCATTTGAAGCTCAGAGTGCTTCAGACGGAAATGTTTATTTCGCATCTTCCATAGGTTTGATAAGATGTTCAATTGACGGATCTATTAATGTATTTGGTAGAAATTCTGGATTAAATGAAGGCGTTGTAAAGTTTGTTACTCACGGCATGAACGGAAGAATATTCTGTGCAACATCTACAGAAATATATGAGTTTGTTGGAAATTCTTTCTATCGCATAGATCCTTTTGGCTACGAAAGAAGTAGATCAGAAATTCCTCCAGGGTTGCAAGGAGATATAGTCGGAATATCTTGTACTTATAGTAATCTTATAATAGCTTGTAACCAGTCAATATACATAGCATACGAGGTAATTGGCAAAGGAGTAGGATCTTCTTGGTCTTCCAGATACATAGCAAAATCTTCTTTAGATTTAAATAACGATGACTTAGGAGAATCTATAGCTAGAAATCAATTAAAAATTAGTTCTGTCGATATTGAAAGGCTTGGTGGAATAGATAATGGCGTAGTCGCTGAATTAACAATAAACGGTCATCGGGTTTCTAGGGGATTTGGATTATCTGTAGAGGAAGAAGCCGTATTTATAAAAGCCCCCTTGCTGGCATCTGACAAAGTCAATCTGGTTTTGCGCAAAGATATCTACAAATTGGTAGATATGAAGCAGAATAATACAGAAATAGATCTTGCTGGAAAAGAAGATAGAAAAATCATGGAAGTCGGAATAGTAGACGGTCAATATGGCTGTGCTATATCTGGAACTAGAAGCCATATAGACTTGTGGAACGAGCAGATACAAATACCGCATGATGATATTATTCTGGATAGAGAGCCTCCAGGAGGCAAAGCAACGCTGGCTCAGGTTGTTTCTAACAATGTAATTAAAATAAACATCAGTCCTTTACCAGAAGCAGGATCATCAACTGATCCCTTTGACAAGGTTAGTGGCATAGATAAGATTGTTGTTAGTAATTATGATAATTTTACTCAAGACGGTATTGTGCCGTCTGAACCTCTTCCTTTTTCAAGAGATGTTTTGCATACGCTAAATCCAGTAGTCAGCACTGGAAATATAATAACTGATATAATTTCTGGCTATGGAACAGCCATCACTTACATAAGATTTTTTGGAGAGTCGCGTGGCAGGTTAGTTTATGCTACTGGGTCTCCAGCTTCTGTTTATATATCTGATTTAAATGTTTCTTTTGAAGCAGACCCAAATGCCATATTTGAAGGAGGCTCTCCAGATTTTGAAGTTACTGCAATGCATTTCTATAGAAATAGGCTTTTTGTTGCTGTCGGCAGAAGAGACGGAACAGGAAATGCTACTCTTCTGTATACTGAAGATGGATCTTTATTTGTGCCTCTAGGCGGAGTATCTGGAAGTAGAATAACTGGATTTTCTACTTCAAGTTATGATAATAATATGTATTTTTCCGTTGCTGGATTGTCGCAGCCTTCCAATTCTGCAATAGGAGAACTGTATGCCTACGACAATAGTACGCTACGCCTAGTAGCAACTAATCTTAACTCTAGAGCTAACTCTGTTACATCTGTAGACAGGTTCGTATATGTCGGAACAGGCTCGCCCGCAAAGATATATAGATATGATATTGCTTCTGGCATTTCTGAAATAGTAATGTCAGAATCGGAAAGTGATGTTAACGCTCTCATCACTGTGGGGGCTGGAGTTTATGCGGGAATGTCTCAGTCTTCTAGAATACTTAGAAGTAATGATCCATCTGCTCCTTTTGTTCAATCATTTGTAACTATCGCAAATGATGTATCATTTGGATCTGCAATAACTATAAACGCACTTACAAGACCATATTTTGGAGTTGGTAATATATTATTTTATTACAACAATACTTGGTCTGCAATTGGTAGGGCTGATTCCAATATAGTTGGAGCATGCGTGGATGAGTTTGGATCTGTTTTTTATATATCTCAAGATCAAATAAAAACAATAGCCATTTCTGCAGCGTCGATAAGAAATGTGTTTGTAAAATTAATAGATCGTGCTGGAAATGAAACCGCAATCAGAAGCGCACCTGACGAAGTTCCAACAGGTGGAGATGGATATAACGACAACCTTACAATAAGGATAACCTCCGAAAGCACAGATGGACAGGATTTATTATTTGATTCTGGATTATCCAATACGATAGTTGAGTATAATAATAATGGAGAAGCGCTATATACCCTTCAGGGAGATGCTCCATTCTATTCTGCATCAAGAGTAGAAATAGAGCAAGGAATATACGAAAGTCCCATATTATCAGGAGCTAGTGGTCATGTATCTTGGGGCACTATATCATGGACTGGATCTATGCCTATAGGAACAGACATAGAAATTTTAATTAGAAGCGGCGAAACAAGATCTGCGATACAAAACGCTCCATATTCGGTTTCTTATTCTTGGCCAGAAAGCGGGTCTGATATATCTTTTATGCCTGGTTCATTTATACAATTTAAGATAATACTTAAGACCGCTGTTGATGTATCTCCTAGAATTGACAGTTTGATAATAACAGAAAACGCTGGATCTACCTCCAATCTTATAACTACATTGTTTGAACTGCCTTCAAAGCTAAAGAGAGGAATTATAACAACAGATTCTCAAATTCCAAGTAGTGCAGCAATAATAGCTGGATTTACATTAAGGGATGCAACTGAATTCAGTGAATACCAAGAAGTCCCGATAGATAGGATATTTGAGCCATCATCTTTCAATACGGGAGATAAACTTAGGATAGGCTTTAAGTTAATATCTCCTCGCGGAGAGGGATCTTTAGTGGAGCCGCCTCCACCAGATCCAAATGATCCAAATACTCCCTTAAGTCTAAATACCATGCAGTGGGTATATGAAAATTCTTTGTCAAGTGCTATAGTCGTAGATTTTAGGGTTAATTTCTTCTCTGATTACGCCATGTCTAGTCCGCTTGTTTCTATTAATACCATATCAAATCCTCAATTGTTTAAGGTTGATTCCAATCCATTTCCTACTGATGGAGGTGCGGTATTCGCATCTGGCCAGACCAGAGGCATGTCGCTTATTCCCACTGGATACCCATTCGCTTGCAACACTAACTACTACGTTTCTATAGATGCGTCTATAAACGGAGCAGATTTCCATCCTACCCCTCCCGCCAGGACCAGATTTGTGAAGCAGTGTGGAGTAAACTTCCTTGATG
>JACCDG011592434.1_pt1 | contig 13403 bp, 12 predicted proteins | sample 7442471 | NCBI WGS metagenome assembly JACCDG01 (sample SAMN15323444, study PRJNA562643) | freshwater metagenome | isolation source: river surface water | place: USA:Blue River Watershed | collected 2017-08-17 | reverse complement strand
GTCATGGCGGTGATCATCGACTGACCAATTCCTGGAATTTCCAGAGTTAAATCAGCCAATAACTTTTTCATACGTTGGCGTTTCATCCCCTCCTGAGATCCACAAAGATTGCAAGGCATGATCGGAAAAGCCCAGAGCTTTGAAAGTTGAATTAAATCCTTTTCAGCCACAAAAACCATGGGACGAATAACGATATTTTTCCCATCATCAGATTTTAATTTGGCAGGCATTGTGGCCAAACGACCCGTATAAAAAAGATTCATCAAAAGAGTTTCTTGCAAGTCATCTCGATGATGGCCCAACGCGATTTTCGTAAACCCGTGTTCTTGAGCGTAACCATACAAAATTCCACGGCGCAAACGGGAACACAACGAACAATACACGCCTCCCTGGACTTTTTCTTTCACAATGGAATATGTATCTCGCTCTAAAATGGTGAATTTGATCCCCAGACTTTGCACCCACTGCGTGTAGGCTGAAGCATCAAAGCCAGGCTGCTTTTGATCCAGCATGACGGCTTCGATTTCATAATTGTAGGGAGCCCGTCGACGAATCTCAGAAAGCAGGGTCAGCAATATGCTGGAGTCTTTCCCCCCTGACACCGCCACCATGACCTTGTCGCCCTCTTCCAGCATTTGATACTCGGAAATAGCCTGAACAATTTTTTTACGAATTTCCACGGCCAGCGGTAGTTGGACATCAACCATAAGTTCACCCCATATTTTTGAATGGATGGTTTTTAGCTGATTTCCCCATTGAAAACAAAGTTTTTCTGGTGGGCTAGACATCCCAGTGTGACTTCTGTACACTGCCCCCTTCATTCCAATGGAGAACATATGTTAGAGAAAAAAGTCCAAAAGCTGCTGTGGTTAGATATGGAAATGACAGGATTAGACCCTGCCACCAATGTGATTATCGAGGTCGCAGCCCTGGTCACAGATTTAAGTTTCAATATTTTGGACACTTACGAAACCGTCGTTCGCCAACCCCAGCATTATCTGGATCAAATGGATAAATGGAATACCGAACACCATACAAAATCGGGCCTGGTTCGCAAGGTCCCCTATGGCCGAGATCCTAAAGAGGTCGAATCCGATCTGATCCAACTTTCGAAAAAGCACTTTCCCATCACTGGAAAAAAAGAAGATAAACCCATTCTTGCCGGCAATAGCATTATGCAAGATCGCACCTTCATCGATCTGTACATGCCCCAATTTGGACAGCTTCTTCATTACCGTCAGTTGGATGTCAGCAGCTGGAAAATCATGTTCAACAACAAATATAATGTGAAATACGAAAAGAAAAATAATCATCGAGCTTTGGACGATATCAAAGAAAGCATCAATGAGCTTAAAATGTATTTAGGTTATATCAATTTGTCCTGCTAGGAAAACACGGGCTTTCTTCTTCAAAAGACAGAAAGCCTCTTCTTCAAAGAATAAGACTCCGACTAAGGTTTGACGAATCCAATAAAAACTAAGCTTGCCCCGACAATCCTGTCGATCCAAAACCACCGGCACCACGGTCCGTAGCATTTAAATCCTGAACCACTTGAAAATCAGCCTGGTAAACGGGAGCAATCACCAATTGAGCGATGCGATCTTGATCTTTAATCTCCACAGGCTCTTGTCCAAGATTGATCACGATGACCTTTACTTCTCCACGGTAATCAGAATCAATTGTTCCGGGAGTATTCACAAGACTGACCCCTTGTTTGATGGCCCATCCACTGCGAGGACGCGCCTGAATTTCAAACCCCTGAGGAGTTTCAAAGGATAAACCCGTAGGAATCAGGGCTCGCTGCCCAGGTTGAAGCACCAAGGTGTTTTCGATCTGAGCACGCACATCAAAGCCACTGGCTTCCTTGGACTGATAGGCAGGAAGATCCCCTTTAAAATGAGCAAGTGTTTTGATTTTTACAGGTAGTCTTAACATCCATGATCTCCTTTTTTTCTATTTCGATAATTCCAGGTGATTTATTTTAATTTCAAAAAACTCTGAACTTGTTTTGAAAAACTTCCAGCTTTGGATCCCATTAAAAATAAACCACTTTCAGAAAGATTTAAATGCTGATCCAAATATTGGCGCAAACTTTCCACAGTGATATTTTCAATCTGGCGAATCACCTCTTCCACAGGCATGTATTTTTCAAAAACCATTTCATTGGAAGCTAAAGATGTCATACGATTTTCCACATCTTCTCCGCCTAAAACAAGAGATCCAATAATCTGACGCTTATAAAATGCTAATTCTTTTTTTGAAATTCCTTTTTTCTGAATTTCCAAAATTTCCTGCTGAACCAGCTTTAATACTTTTGGTAAGCTTTTAGGCTCACAAGAGGCTTGAATAAAAATAATCCCCTCGTCGACAAAAGTATTCAATGAGCTATGAATGGAATAAACCAAGCCCATCTGTTCTCGTACTTTCTGATACAATCTGGAAGTCATTCCTCCGCCCAATAAGGCATTGACGACAAAGGCCTCAAAGCGAAACTTGTGACGAAAGCTGACGGTAGGAATCCCAGCTAACAAGTAAATATGTTCACTGGGTCGATCAATACAAAGTCGAATCGGCTGATGCTTTGGCTTTTCAACTTTTAAATTTCCAGGCAAGGATGTCTTTAACTTTGTCGCAGGAAACTTCTTTTGACAGGCCTTCAAAATAGGATCCAAATCCACATCCCCAGCCAAACTCAAAATCATTCGAGAAGGTTGATAGTGCTGCCGATAAAAAGTTTGAACATCTTTCATCGTCAAAGCTTCGATCGTTTCGGCATAACCTAAGATAGGTCGTCCCAATGGATTCTGACGATAAGCTTGATCCAAATAAAGATCATAAATCAGATCTTCAAGGTTATCTTCGCTCATCGCAATCTCTTGCTGAACGACTGATTTTTCCAATTTAAAATCTTTTTGAGAAATTTTCATATTCAGCACAAGATCTGAAAGAACATCCAAAGCTCTTTCCCAATCCTGCTTTAATACGTAGGCATGAAAAACTGTGTATTCACGAGTCGTATAGGCATTAAGCTCGCCACCGACTTCTTCTAATGATTTTGCAATTTCAAAAGCTGTGCGATGGTTTGTCCCCTTAAACACCAAATGCTCAATAAAGTGCGCGATTCCAGTTTGTCCCTGGGGCTCATGACGAGTCCCACTGGGCACCCAGATTCCAATGGAAAGACCACGGGTTCCAGGGTGCCGTTCAAACAACACCCTGAGACCTTGATTTAATTTTGTTTTATGAAATTCAAAAGGAACACTCATGAAGAACTATTGAAGCTCTTTTGTCAGCAAGACTTTGCGAGAAAGTTTAATACGACCAGCACGGTCGATATCCAAGACTTTCACATCAAGCTCTTCACCTTCGCGAAGAACATCTGTCACTGCACGAACACGTTCATGAGCAATTTCGGAAACATGCAAAAGGCCTTGTGTATTCGGTAGAATTTCTACAAAAGCACCAAAGTCTGTGATTTTCATCACTTTGCCTTTGTAAACTTTTCCAACTTCAGCCTCTGCACAAATGCCTTGGATAATTTCAATCGCTTTTTTCGTTGCACCAGGATCTGCAGAAGCAATGTGAATTGTTCCATCATCTTCGATTTCAATCTTCACACCTGTTTGTTCTGTAATTCCACGAATCACTTTTCCACCAGCACCGATCACTTCACGGATTTTATCTGGATGAATTTTGATGGTCTCAATACGAGGAGCATATTCAGAAATTTCTCCACGAGGAGTTTTCATCACTTTTTCCATCTCGCCAAGAATATGTGCACGACCATCCTTCGCTTGTTTCAAGGCCTGTTCCATCACTGCAAAACTCACGCTGTCAATTTTGATATCCATTTGAACAGCTGTGATACCTTGACTTGTTCCTGCAACTTTAAAGTCCATATCGCCCAAGTGATCTTCATCACCTAAGATATCTGAAAGAACGGCAACACGGTCACCTTCTTTGATCAATCCCATGGCAATACCAGCGACGTTTCCTTTCACAGGAACACCCGCGTCCAATAAAGCTAACAAGCCCGAACAAACTGTTCCCATCGAGCTGGAACCATTGGATTCCAAAACTTCGGCAACGATACGAAGAGTGTAAGGGAATTTTTCATGGTCAGGTAAAACGGCTTTCAGAGCACGCTCTGCTAAGTTACCATGGCCAATTTCACGACGTCCTTGACCACCAAAGCGTCCCACTTCGCCAACAGAATATGGAGGAAAATTGTAATGCAACATGAACTTACGTTTGAAAGTTCCATGCAAAGAGTCCACCATTTGTTCATCATCGCCAGTTCCCAACGTCACTGTTCCAAGAACTTGAGTTTCACCACGAGTGAATAATCCAGAACCATGAGCACGAGGCAACATACTAACTTCACAAGCGATAGGACGAATTGTTTTTGTATCACGACCATCAATACGAACACCACGATCCAAAATCATATCACGAGCAACACGGTATTTTGCTTCTTCAATCAACGTTGCAATTTCTTTTTCACGTTGAGCTTTTAACTTGTCATCAGTGATGGAAGCCAAAAACTTTTCATCAGCTGCTTCATGAACTTTATCAGCAGCTGCGTAGCGCTCCATCTTTTCTTTGATGGAAAGAGCTTTTTCAATTTCAGGTTTTACAAAAGTTTCAACCTGAGTGCGGAAATCCGCATCGATTGTTGGAGCAGTAAATGCACGTTTTGCTTTTGAACCAACTTTTTCACGCAATTCATCTTGAGCATTCAAGAATGGAATCAAAGATTGATGACCAAATTTCATAGCAGCCAAAGCATCTTCTTCAGAAATAAATTTAGCTTCACCTTCTACCATTAAAAGACCATTGCGTGTTCCCGCAACGATAATATCTAAATCAGATTTTTCAAGTTGTTGGGAAGATGGGTTCAAAATAAATTGTCCATCAATACGACCAATTTGCACGGCAGCTGTAGGACCATTGAAAGGAATATCACTGATATGCAAAGCTGCAGAAGCACCAAGGCTGGAAAGAATTTCCACAGGAAATGCACCATCTGCACTTAACACTGTCGCAACAACTTGAGTTTCGTAGCGATAGCCTTCTGGGAAGCTTGGACGAATAGGGCGATCAATCAAACGAGCTGTTAATACTTGCTCTGTTGAAGGCTTCGCTTCACGCTTAAAATAACCACCTGGAATTTTTCCAGTTGCATAGAATTTTTCAATGTATTCGACTGTTAAAGGGAAAAAATCTAGTTTAGACGCTGTTTTTGACGACACGGCTGTAACAAGAACTATATTATTTCCGCAAGAAACAAGAACCGCACCATCGGCTTGTTTTGCCATTCTTCCTGTTTCGATTGTAATCTGTTTTCCACCGAGAGATGTGGTAACTGTTGTCTTCATGAACTCTCCTTCGTTCTTTCTGAGAATTTTGTAATGATTGTTTTTTTCTTTATATTTTTGCTTATTCTAAAATAGAAATGGCCCAAAGAACAAGGGGCCTTTTAAAGGCCCCTTGAAGATTATTTACGGATATCAAGTTCTTTGATCAAAGTTTCATAAGCTTTGATATCTTTTCTTTTCAAGTAATCAAGAAGCTTACGACGTTGGTTGACCAAAGTTAAAAGACCACGGCGACCGTGAAAATCTTTTTTATGTGCTGCAAAGTGAGTCGACAAATCATTGATTCGCGCTGTCAACAGAGCAACTTGAACTTCAGAACTTCCAGTATCCATCGCTGAACGTTGAAATTTTTTAAGGATGCTTTCCTTCATTTCAGTCGTTAATGCCATTAGTAACCTCCTTAGGTCGAATGTTTCCTGCCCTATTAAATAGGCAGCGCTATGCCCCTTTCAACGTCATGGCTGTCGATGATTGAGAACACAGTGGATCGGTTTTCTCGAAAAACAGATGGAAAGTCAAATGATCACTGATTTTAATAAATTAGTACTGAAAAACGCGGCGCACACGAAAACCGACGCCTTTTTCAAGCTCCACCAAAGAGATCATCTTTCCACTTTGAAGAGATAAAATCTTGGCTCCAAGATCTTGGTGAGGTTGGTAGATACGAATCAGCTGAGCCCTTAAATCATGGGAAATCTGCCCATTTTTCATCAAAACTTCATCTTTACCTTGAATGCGCAAAACCTTCAATTCCGGCAAGAGACGCTCTAAAGGAATCAATAAACTACTGAAAGAAATTTCCTGGGTGGATAAAACTCGCTGAAGTTCATCGATGGTGATTGCCTGATCTAAATTATAGGGTTCCGAGGCAATGCGACGCAATCCCGACATGGCTGCACCACAACCTAAAAGCTCGCCCAATTGCTGAACCCAGGTTCGAATAAAGGCGCCTTTACTACAAGAAAGGGTCAATGCAAAACCACCAGGCAAAACCTCAAAATCTTTAAGGTCAAAAAAACTCATGGGCTTGACAGGCACTTCAACTTCTTGCCCTTCACGAGCATATTCATAAAGCTTTTTGCCCTGGATTTTGGTGGCTGAAAACATGGGAACCGGCCATTCAAAATGACCTGTCACTTGCGATAATGCCTGCTGAAGAGCAAGTTCTGTGACGTCCACAGGTGACTGGGACAAAACCTGACCTGTTGTATCCAAAGTGTCTGTACGCAGACCCAACTGAACCTGAACCCGATAAGTTTTATTTTGTTCTAAAAGAAAGGAACTTAACTTCGTGGCTTCCCCTAAAAGAATCACCATCAAGCCAGAGGCCATAGGATCTAAAGTTCCACAATGTCCAACTTCTTTTTGATGCAATAAAGAGCGAACCTTGCCAACAACATCATGGCTTGTCCAACCCGCAGGCTTGTCCACAAGAAGAACCCCATGTTGGATGATCTTCTGGATCTTTTTTGTTTGCACAAGTGACTCCTTGATAAAAATTATTCCGAATCAGTTGAAGAATCTTCAGAGTCCTTTGGAGTCACTCGAAGATCCCGTTCTTTATCAAGGTCGTACAGGATGCGATCAATTTTTAAGACATGTTCGGTGGTATCATCTAGAAAGAAGGTCAAACGTGGGCAATACCGCATTTTCAATTCTCGACCCAAATGATTTTGAACTTCATAGGATCTATCATTCAAAAGTTTAATCACATTTTCACGTTCGAAATCAGCACCCAAAACACTGATGTAAACCTTCGCGGTGCGAAGGTCTTTAGGCATGATCACGCGAGCCACGGTGACAAGGCCTGGCAGGGTCCCTTTAAAACCGCTGATAAAGTATCCAGCAATCACATGCTGGATCTCTCTTTCAACTCGTTGAACTCTGCGACCGTCAGCCGTGTTTTTCATTACGCACGTACCTCGGGAGTCAATTCACGGGCAATCTCTTCCTTCACGAAGGACTCCATAATATCGCCAACTTTAACATCATTGAAGTTTTCAATACCAACACCGCATTCAAATCCTGATGCAACTTCTTTTGCATCGTCTTTGAAGCGTTTCAGACTGCCGATCTTTCCTTCGTAAACAATTTTTCCATCACGGATCAATCGCACCATATTGGAGCGTGCAATTTTTCCATCTAGAACAAAAGTTCCCGCAATCGTTCCTATTTTTGGTACGCTGAAAATATTTCGAACTTCTAAACGTGCTGTGACTTTTTCCACGATGTCTGGCTGTAAGAGTCCCGACATAGCTTTTTTCAAATCATCAATCAATTCATACACAATCGAATAAGTGCGGATCTCAACTCCTAGACGCTTCGCCTGAGTTTGAGCTCCTCCATCTGGACGCACATTGAAACCAATGACAAGACCCTTCGCCGTGGAAGCAAGCAAAACATCCGATTCAGAAATTCCACCCACTGCTGCGTGAACAACTTTGATCTTCACTTCCACAGTTGCCATTTTAGCAAACATGCCTTGGATGGCTTCTAAGCTTCCCGCCACATCCGCTTTCAGAACCAAAGACAATTCTTTCACATCGCCTTTTTGAACTTTGGCAAAAATTTGCTCCAAGGAAAGTTTATTTGTTGAAACTTCATTGGCTACACGTTTTTGTTCTTTGCGAATCGACATGATATCCACAGCTGTTTTTTCATCTTTCACAACGTCAAACTTATCACCGGCAGAAGGAGTTCCCTCTAAACCTAAAAGCTCAACTGGAGTTCCTGGTCCTGCAGATTGAACACGTTCTCCCCGGTCATTCATCAAGCTACGAACACGACCCATGTAAGAACCTGCAACAACAGATTGTCCTACAGAAACTGTTCCATCTTGAACTAACAAGGTTGCAACAGGACCGCGCCCTTTTTCAAGACGAGATTCAATCACAACACCGCGACCTGAGCGCGCTGGGTTTGCTTTCAACTCTTGAACTTCTGCTAAGAGATAAATTTGCTCTAAAAGTTCTTTAATACCTGTTTTCTTTAAAGCTGAAACTGGGCAATAGATCGTTGTTCCACCCCACTCTTCAGGCACTAATTGATGCTCTGTCAGCTGTTGCTTAATACGATCAATATTCGCACCTGGTTTATCAATTTTATTCACAGCCACGATAATAGGAACACCTGCCGCTTTCGCATGACTGATAGCTTCTGCTGTTTGAGGCATCATTCCATCATCCGCAGCAACCACGATCACAGCGATATCCGTCACATTGGCCCCACGTGCACGCATTGCCGTAAATGCTTCATGGCCCGGAGTATCTAAGAATGTAATAATATGACCATCAATGGTTACTTGGTAGGCACCAATGTGCTGAGTGATTCCACCCGCTTCTCCGCTAGCCACGTTGGCATTACGAATGGCATCGAGCAAAGATGTTTTCCCGTGATCAACGTGACCCATAATCGTCACAACTGGTGGACGTACAATCGGATCTGCAGTCAAATCACCAAAAGCTGTTTCAACAATCACATCTTCTGCTGTTTTATGCACACTTTGAGCTTCCCATCCAAAATCTGCGACAATCAAAGAAATTGTATCAAAATCCAAATCTGTATTTGGAGTCGCCATCACACCATTTTGAATTAGAACTTTTGTCAATTGAGCTGCCTTCAAACCCATCTCTTGAGCAAGATCTGCAACTTTCATTGTTTTATTCACTTTAACAACACGCTTCGAGGCCTTCGGAGTTGTGATTTGAGTCTGTAAACCTGGTCGACTTAAGACACCTTTTCTTTTCTTCGGCTGAAAAACCATTTCCCGCTTGCGGAACTCTGAAGGATCAAATTGAAGATTTTCTTCTTCTTGTCCTCGAGCTGAACCCTCTGTATTCCCACCAGATCCCGAAATTTTAGCACTACGACGTTTTTCTTCGCGCTTACGTTCAAACTCTGCATCAATGGGAGAAATTTCTGGAATTGTCGTTTGAGGCATTGCAACGAAACCCGTTCTCAAATTTCCTTTGGATCGCGCTCCAGCTCCGCCGGCACCAAAGCCTCCGCCGCTGTTGCCGCCACCAAATCCAGAACCACCACCGGAATTAAAGCCACCTGGACGATTTCCACCGCCACCAAAACCAGGACGACCACCAGGAGCGCCACCTGGCCCACCTTGAGGACGACCGCCGCCGCCACCAAAACCAGGACGACCACCACCGCCACCACCTGGAGGTCCGCGACGCTCAAATCCACCTTGCTGAGGCGGAGGAGTGACGCGGCTAAGATCCATGCGACCCACGATATTTCTTCGCGGTAAATTCGCAGGAGTGCTGGAAGAGGATACACCACTTGTTCCCACAACAACTTCTTTCTTACGAGAGGGCTGACCCTTTTTCTCGTCATGAGCATGCGTTTCCGCAGCCGGTTTGGCTGCAGGAGCCTCGGAAGTTGGCACCACTGCCGATGCAGTGGATACCACTGCTGCTGTGGGAGCTGCCGCAACCGGAGTCTCTACCTTTGCAGGTTTTGACACCGAAGCCGCGGGCGCTGCAGGTTTTTCTTTTTCTTTCATAACTGGCGCTGAAACATCCTGAGCGGCAACTTTTTCAGTTACAACTTGAGGAGCCTCAACAGCAGGAGTTTTTTCTATCACAGCTGCTTTTGCTTTAGCGACAACAGGAGCCGCCGCCACAACTGCAGATTCTTGCTCGACAGGCGCAGCCACGGCTGCCTTTCTCACAACCACACTTTTTGCTGGCGCGGCCGGAACGACAGGCGCATCTGAAACCTGAGCTTCTGAGTCCTCTGATTCAACCATCGAAGCGGCTTTGGCCTTCACGGAAGGAGCCTCTTCCTTTTTCACTTCTTCGTCTTTTGCCTTACGACGAATCACTGTCGAAGCTTTCGAAGCGGGAGCGGCTACTGCAACCTCTTCCGTCTTTTTAGGAGCTGCTGCCTTTTTACGAGCAACAGGCTTTTTAACTTCTTCTTTTTTCTCAGTCGGACTTTGAGCTTGAGAAATTTTTGATTTCAACGCTTCCAGAGTCGCAGGATCCAATTCGGCCATATGGCTTTTCACAGGAAGATGCCACTCACGGATCTTGTCCATAAGCGCTAGCGGGGTCATCCCGATTTCTTTTGCAAATTCAAATACTTTTGGATTACTCACTCATTCTCCCTGTTTGTCTGCCTATCAATCCTTAAGAATTGGTCTCATCAGTGTTGTTTAACTTTTCAAGCTCTTGTTTCAAGCGCATATCCGCTTGAGCCTTCGCATCGGAAGTTGTCTTTTGAGACTTTTCAGACGAAGGCAATGTAGGTACTGGAATACCTTCTTTTTGGTACTTTTCAACAACGGATTTTGCATCATTGATTAATTTTTCTGCTTTTGAAGGATCATCGTAACCAGGGACAGACATCAAATCTTCCACCGCTGCCTGAGCCACAGCTTGGAAAGAGGCAAAGCCACTTTGGAAAATATTCTGAGCCATTGTCTCGGTCATTCCTGGGATCAGCATCAAATTGTAAATCGATTCCGCTGTGCGCGCTGAAGCTGAAGATTCAGAAATAATATCCAACTTCCAACCTGTTAATTTTGCAGCAAGACGGACGTTTTGACCGCGTTTTCCGATGGCCAAACTCAATTGACTATCTGGAACAACCACTTCCATTTCACGATTATCTTCATCCACGAAAACTCTTGAAATTTCAGCAGGCGCCAAAGCATTGCAAGCAAAACGAGTGATATCTTCGTTCCAAGGCACGATATCGATCTTTTCTCCGCGCAATTCTTGAACGATATTTTGAACACGAGATCCCTTCATTCCCACACAGGCTCCAACAGGATCCACAGCATTGTCTTTCGAACGAACAGCAATTTTTGCACGCTGACCCGGTTCACGAGCCGCTGCCATGATTTCGACAACACCGTCGTAGATTTCAGGAACTTCCATTTCAAATAATTTCATCATGTAGTTCTCATCCGCACGAGACATGATGATCTGAGGTCCACGTGTTGTTTGACGAACTTCTGAAAGATAACCCTGAATGCGATCGCCTGGCTTATAAACCTCTCCAGGAATTTGTTCACGAGGAGGAATATAGGCCTCTGTACGACCCAAATCCACAACGATGGCGCCTTTTTCTACGCGACGAGCAATCCCCGAAGCAATTTCACCACGGCGTTGTTCGAATTCAGAGAAAATAATATCGCGTTCTGCATCGCGAACTTTTTGCAAAATAATTTGTTTCGCTGTTTGAGCCGCAATACGACCCAAATCCCGCGCATCCAATTTGATCCCCATCTGATCGCCCAACTGAGCTTGAGGGTCCAATTTCAATGCTTCATCATGAGGAATCTCAACTTCTTCATCAATGTAGACTTTAGGATCAACGACTTCTTTAAATTGAAACAATTCCATCTCGCCAGATTCTTCGTTGAAAGAAGCTTCGATGTCCCGGTAAGTTCCATATTTTTTTCGAGCAGCAACAAGCATTCCCTGTTTCACAGCATCAATCACTGTTTCACGATCGATTCCCTTGTCTTTTCCAACTTGCTCAATCACTCGACCAAGATCCGTAAAAATATTTTCTACAGCCATCTTTCCCTCGCTTTTCCGCGGTTATTTTTTACCTTTTTTCATTGCTTCCCCAAAATCAAAAACCACATGAGCCTTTTCAACAGCTGTCAGCGGTATTTGAATTTCTCCCTCGTCCAATTGCAAAACTAAATTCGTTGATTCTGATCTTAAGAGAAGCCCTTCCACCTGTTTGGCCGCCATCATTTTCTTGATAGTCACGCCAAAATCCGACAAAGGCTTCGTAGTTTTTAACCAAACTCGCTGTCCCTCGGCCGCTTGAAAATGCCAATCTTGCTTCAAGGGTCTTTGCAAGCCAGGAGAAGAGACTTCCAGATGGTAAGCTCCGCCCTGAACTAAATCCTGAGTGTCTAAAATTTCATTTAAACCCCTGGAAACATTGGTGCAATCTTCAATTCCAACTGGAATTTCTTTTTTATCTATATAGATACGCAAAACACGATTCCCACCGCCACCGACCATTTCAAGATCGTACAGTCTGCAACCTTGAGCCTGAGCTACTTGGTCTGCCATTTCCCATAGTTTTGTTATCATTTGTTCGGATGCCATCAAGACCCTTTTCAAAGGCTTTTACCAAAAAAAAATGGGCCTATGGCCCAGTCGTTTCGTGAGGAGATTATCAAAAAGATAGCCCAAGGGCAAGCCCCGAATGCAGGACCTTGAACCTAAGTCCGTTTCAACACCATCAAAAGAGCATCCCCACCATCCCTATAATAATTGGCTCTTCGACCTGTCACCAGAAACCCTTGCTTCAGGTAAAAGGTCATTGCCTGCTGATTTTGACTGTGGACTTCCAACCAGATCTCACAGGGCGTTGAAAGCGACTGCAGCCAGGTTTGCAGCACAAACTTCATCATACCCTGCCCCCAAAAAGCAGGATCTACCCCCAATAAGGTAATATCCCAAATTTTTTCATCCACCACGCGAGCGAATAAAAAAGACCGTAAAGATGAAGATTGCTGAACCTCAAGGCTGGAGGAAAGAGCTTCTGACTTGAGTTCAGAACTTAAGGGAGAATAAAAACAACCAAAGGCTTTTGCAACTTGAAGCTCTGCCCTTAAATCCGATTCATTCCAAAAAAATCCTGGGACTTGATATTGCTGAATATTTAGGACAATCCGAAGAATTTCTGACAAATCTTTTAAAGATAAACTTTGAAATAAAAAGTCCTGAGTTTTCATGTATTTCTTTTCAGATTTCGAACTTGATATTTCTTCTTTAGAACTTCAAACCATTCTTTCAGCTTTGCTTCGCTGCGAGACTTCACAAGAATGGCTCGAATGGAGTCTTTGAAATTATCGACAGAATACCCACCTAGTTTTTTTTTGTTTTTTTCATAGTAGCGATAAATATCCTCTTCAGAAACATCAACTCCTAAGGGTTCTGCCTTCATTTTTAAAAAACTTTGAGCTCTCCACTTGCGCATGAGCAGCTGCTGAAGTTCATCGTCACTGACTGACCATCTTTTCCACTCTGGAAGAGC
>JACCDG010076243.1_pt1 | contig 13405 bp, 17 predicted proteins | sample 7442471 | NCBI WGS metagenome assembly JACCDG01 (sample SAMN15323444, study PRJNA562643) | freshwater metagenome | isolation source: river surface water | place: USA:Blue River Watershed | collected 2017-08-17 | reverse complement strand
AGTCCGCAAATTCCAGTCCAGATTTTCTTTATTAGATTCATCACATGCTCCGATTATAGCCGAAGCTAATTCCTCCACGGCTTCTAATGAAGTATTACTTTCTTTCTTAGCAGGTGTTACTAGTGGCATCGGCACATCTAAATTTAACGGAGATAAATGTTTATTTTGTAGTTTTTGTTCTTCTAGACCAGCAACAAGTCCTGTTAATACACTAAACATAACACAACCAACTCCAAGTCCAAGCGCATAAATACCAAAATATAAATATATAATATAAAGCAATATACTTGCACAAGTAATACCAAACATTAGTAAAAGATTTATACTAATATTTTTATTTGGATTGTCAGGTATTATTTCTGTTGACATTGGTTTTTTAGTTTTTGAATTTCTATTTCTAGTTCTGCTATTTTTTCTGCGTATTTACGCAAAGTTTTTTGATTTGTTCGTAATGATTTTTCTAATTTTTGTATTTTATTTGCTTGGTTATTAATTTTGTTTGTTTTGTTATTGGAGTAATAATAATCATCAGAATCGCCAAATAAATCAAAATCAGGCATTGTTTTTATCCTTTGTTACCATATCCATTTGTCTGAATCTAATGCTGATTTAGATATGAGCTTAATGCCTTCTTTGTCAGCTAAAGATGTATATTTTCCAGCAAGATCATCTGGTAATACTATTAATTTAAGACGTGTTTCGTCTTCCATTAATGATAGTTTTGTAAAACTTTCTTCAAATTCTTTATCATTAGATGAATATTCTACAACATAGTTTAAAGAAGCACAGGACACATCTATGCCCTGTGCTTTTGTATGAAAGAATGAATTATCGCCACTTAAATGAATAATTTTGTCTAAATCTTCTTCTGGCATTTCATTTGTATTAAATGTCTTTAGATAATTTAATACATCTTTGTCATCTTTAAATGAGTCTGATTCATTTGATAGTATTGAATCAATTGATTCAGCTCTCATTTTATAACTTATTAACAAATCTTTCATTTTGAAATAGCAATTAATTCATTGTTCTTTATGTCAATTATTAAATCTATGTTATCTTCTACATCTAACTGTATCAACAAGGAACTTATAGCCTTATTAATATTCTTTTGTACGTATCTACGAACATTTCTTGCGCCGAAATCTTCTGAGAAAGATTCCTTGACAATCTTGTCCATAGCTCCGTCAGTAACAGAGAAGGTAATATTCTTATCTTTACCAATTTCTCTAATGTAATTAAGTTCAAGATCTACAATCTTCTTGCAATCTTCGTTCTTAATTTCATTAAATACTAGAATTTCATCAAATCTATTGATCATTTCTGGACGCATATGATCATAGAGTGATTCAATAATCTTATTGCGTGTTTGATCGCCAGTAGATCTGCTAGAAGGATCTAGCGCAATCTTAGAAGACTTTCTTAGATGATGACTTCCAATATTAGATGTCATAATAATAATAGCATTAGTAAAGTTTAATGTTACTTTATTATTTGTAGTAATTCTTCCTTCATCAAGAAGCTGTAGGAATAAATCTAGTATCTTTGGATGAGCTTTTTCTATTTCATCAAATAGAAATACTGAGAATGGATTATTTTTGATAGCTGTTTGCAAAGGACTAGATTCGTTATATCCTACAAATCCAGGATTAGAACCAAGCAGCTTAGAGCTACTAATTTCTGTATCATACTCAGACATATCAAACTTGAAGAAGTTTTTAGATCCGAATACATTTTCAGCAAGTTTCTTCGCAAGAAGAGTCTTGCCTGTTCCAGTCTTGCCAAGGAAAAGCATTGTTGCTAATGGCTTATTCTTGTCTTTAATGCCATACTTTGCAGATTGTATAGCGCTAGCAACTTTATCAATTGCCTCGTTTTGTCCAATGACACTAGTCATTAGATTTGTTCTGAGATTTTTAAATCTTTCTTTTGTTTCTATTGTTGGATTTACAATATCATTATTAGATATGTCCTTAACAGCAGTAAAGACAGTATCTTTCGAAGAAATTAATGTTTTGCTTTCTTTAGTTTCGAAACCTGTTTCTAATCTGTATTGTATATACAAAATTTGAGAACGAAGTTCGCCAGCTTTAGTAAATTCTTCTTCTGCTATTGCTTTATCTTTTTCTTCTATTAGTTTTGTTAATTGAAGTTGCAATCCAGCATAGGTATCTTTATGTCCTTCAGTATCATAGAATGGCTTTAAACTTTCTTTTGTTAAGATAATGTCAAGAACAGTTAGAGCTTTCTCTGGGAAGAATCTGTCTGGAATAAATCTTTCTGCAAGACTATATACTAATTCTAAATGATTTCTATCAAACTTTACTTTATGAAATTCTTCATAAACATTAGTTTTATTTTCTATGATCTTAAGAATATCTTGTTTTGATAAATCAGATACTTGAATTTTCTTTAGTCTTCTTGAAAATCTAAGATCTTTAGAAAAAGCTACTTCAAATTCTTCTTCACTAGTAGCTCCGATAATTTTAAGCATACCAGAACCAAGAGGTCCCTTTAGCGCATTCATGAATACGTTTTGGGATTCAGAACTATCTCCAGCAGATCTAAGCATATGTAGTTCGTCGAAGAAAAGAATAACATTTCTAGCTGCCATGGCAGTTTTTGTTATTGTTTGTATCTTTTCTTCTAACTGACCTCTATACATTGTACCAGCGACAATATCGTTGATATCAATAGAATAGATTACTTTATCTTTTAGCTTATCTGGAACAGCACCAGTACTAATTAATTTAGCTAAATAATGAACAATTTCGGTTTTGCCACATCCTTGATTTCCAACAAGTATTGGATTTGGCGTATCTCTATTGCACATGGTTTCGATCATCTTCCTAATGATTTCTTCTCGCCCAGAGAAACCCTGGGCGATCATACCACCTTTCGCAAGATAATTTAGATTTGTGCCAAAATTATCAAGAGTATCATTATTTTTTGCGCCTTTCTTCTTTACAGAACCAGCAAATGACTTTAGTTTTTCTAAAGTTGGATCTGTTGGTTCTGCATTTGAAGGATCATCACTATCTTTTTCATTAGGATCCGATGGTTGATTAGGATTTCCTGTAGTAATACTATCAGGGTCTTTATCATCATCTGTATCTGAATTGAATTGGTCCATTATGTTATTCTTCCTCTGAAGAACCTTTGATTGGCTTGACTATGTCAAAAATTTTAGTTGAAATTGGCTTATTTGTATCCAGCATCAAGAAAACATCTGATACTGGTTTAAGTGCTTTAAATGCACCACTACTATAATATTGGCCATCAGTAATCATAAGAATTCTTACTTTTGTACCAAGATTATGCATATCTGTTATAATGCTAAGAGCTGAATCAGGCCAGTCTGCATCTAAGTCAGAGATTAGTAATAATTCAGATTGTTTTGGATCTACATTACTATTCTTGAAGTCTTCTGCGCATTTTTGCATGGCTTGTACTATATTAGTACCGCCACCATTATATGAATTCTTCTCTATTTTTGCTTTCAATACAGCTCTAGTTTTTTGATCATATGCATGCTCTAAAGGACTAGTAGTTGTATCAAATGTTCTAAAGAAGAACTGCTCATTAGTAACGTCGCATCTTTCCAAGAAGACAGAAAGAATAGCAGAAGCTAATGATCCGAAAGAAGATGTCATATACGTAGGATGTCGTGCGCCAGCACCCATTGAGCCTGAAACATCTAGTAGCGCAAAGATTCCTCCGTTAATAGCAGCTTGATTTTGCTTAACAGAGAAGTTTCCTTCTATGAAATCTGATATGAATTTTTCTTGACTTACATTTAGCTGAGCTAAATCAGAAGCTTTCATCTTTGTTAAATCTTCGAAAGATTCTACATCACGATGCTTTTCTCTTACTACGTTGTCTTCTGAATCTATATACTTTTTACCAAAGTCTGTTTTTACAATTTGATTACCAATTGTCTTAATGAAAATATACAAAGCATCTTTGTTATTTTTCCATCTTTTTGCAAGATTCTTAATCTCATTAGTGAAGCTGCCAAAATAGCCAGTTGTTACGTCGCCATTTGTAGCTGCTGTATTTTGATTAGTATCTCGTTGGATAGAATCCCTCATATTATTAGTAATCTTAAGCATGTCTTTACGCATTAAGTTATTCATCAGATTTGTAGCATTTGTTTGAAGCTGAAATCCGAAATTACTCATTTGCGAATATGGACATTTTGGATGTGCCATAGTTTTGACATCATTATCATTGTAGTCATTATTTGGCATTATCTTGTTATTAAACAATGAACATTGTGGATTTAACTCACAAGATAAGCAATCAAATATTTGAGTTTCTTTAGCTAAAGTTTTTGTCATTACTATAAACATTTCAATATTTAAAAATGTTTGAGCAGTAATGCCATTAGTATTTAAAGTAGAAAAGTAATAATCATTTTCAATTAAGGATACTAATGCCATAGTTTCAGTGTAGTACTGATCTATGATATCTTCTGGATTAAGTTGTGGGTTTTTAATCCTTGGTGCGTAGTAATCAATTACTTCGCGCTTTTTTATGTATTCATACTGACTACCTAACATAATAGCCATATTAATAATGATATTTTTTGGTATATCATATTGTAATGACAAACGTCTTATAAACTTTCTATTTACGTCAACGTTTAATATGTCAATTATGTAGTCAGGTAATGAACCGCCATATGGCTTAATTGTTGTAATAATCATTAAACCTTTCTCTTGTTCTTTTTATTGAATGTCTCAAAACTAGAGAGAGCTTCTATTAATTCAGCGTATGTGATTAACTTATAGTTTTCACCTTTGTTTTTGATATGCTCAAAAAGCATATTAATGCAATGAATTGCATTTTGAATTCTAGCAGCATCTTCTGTTGAAATAATTGGGAAGTGCTTGAATACATCAGAATTTCTAGTAGCTTCTTCTAGTTTATTTAGAATTGATTTGATGTATACAATTAATGAGCCAGGATCTGAAACATTCCAGGCATTTGGTGATATTCTTGCAGATTTATCTGGCACTTCATTAAGCCCAGTACAGACCTTTTCATAAGCATCCATTGTCTGCTTGTATGCAACATCTATATCTAGTTTTTGTTCTTTGATAGTGCCAGTCTTTGGATCAGCAATTGGAATTTCAGTAACACAAATCTTATTATAGATAGTTGTGTTAACATTTTTGATAATCGCAGAAAGTTCTAGATTTAGTTTACCATTAACAAATGGTCCCATAAATTCTAGTGGCTTAAATATTGCAGCTGTTCTTACGATTAAATTATTTGTTATACTATCAAAATATATGTTATTACTTAAAATAGCATGAGTTTTGATAATAGTAAAAGATTCTTTAATCGCTCTATCTGAAAGTCTTGATAAGCCATTAAAAATGTGTTCTGTTCTAGTGGAACTGGTTGGCTTTGTAAGCTCTGTATTATATTTTTCAAATACTTCCTTGCAAAGTAGCTTACCCATTCTGTTTAACTTAACATTCTTTAGAATTCTATCAAAAGAATCCAGCTCTTCTTTAGTGAAGAATATACCTTTGTTATCATAAGGAGTTTCATCCTTTATGACATATTCAGTAAGAGCTGTGCTAGACATATAGTCAACACTTGCCTTAAGTAGAATACGGTCGTTTACAGCCTTTGTTTCGTCTGTCTTTCTAAAGAAGTTAGAAGCAAATACACATGTTCTCCCTTTCCAATAGATTTTTTCGGAACCATTCTTAAAGAATCTGTTCTTAGAAGAAATACCGAGGAGTGCTCTCTGAACTTTTCCAGGTATGTCAGAAAATTCATCAATGAAGACCACGTCTGCATCTAGGATGAACCCATCTGTTAATCTTGAATATTCTTCATCTTGAGTATATCTCTTGATATTTATAGGACCAAATAGATCTTCTTTTGTTGTGTCGTGACCACCCTGTTCCATAAATACTTTAAGGAATGGGAAGTGCTCCATTACACAATTAATTAGATTTGTTTTTCCTGTGCCAGTTGGCCCATATATGAAAGAGTTATCTTTTGAAAAGATAGCTAACAATATTGATTCAATAATCAAATCTCTTTCAAAGAAATATGATTCAAGATTCTGCTTTATTAATGAAAACTTCCTAGAAAGATTTTTAATGAATTCAATATCGCTTTCTACAGAATGTGTTTCTGGTGTGCTATGGCTAACAGTAGATGTCATTTTTTATACACCTTTTGAGGTTACGAAGTCTATGATGGAATTGTCAGTTTCTGGCATCTTTTCTAAAGCTGAGAACATTCTCTTATGTTCTTCTTTAGAGAAGTGTTTCTTAATGAATTTTGAAAGATACTTTACATTTGCTTCTGGTTCTATTCCAGTCAAATGATATATAGTATATAGAGCGTATTCAAAAGCTGGTTCTCCGTCTATCTTTAGAGCATTCTCTCCTCTGGCTTTAAAGTCTAGATTAAAGAAATCTGAGAGCTCAGATTTTAGTTCTGCTCTTGTTTTTTCAGTAGAGAAGAAATCTATCATAGCCTGTAGGTATGGAATAACCGTTAATGGCTTTTCGATGTCTTCTCTTTCTGGTGTATAGTTTATGGATACGTTTACAAACTTGCTTGTAAAATCAAAGAATACATCTCTATCCTTATAATGATTTATATTTACTAAATCATCATATGGAATATCGCCGTAAACATTCTTTGCTTCTATGTTTACAGGCATATCTACTAAGTACTTCTTTACTACATTTGTATCAAAGTCTGCATATAATTCCATATATGCATCATCTACTTTTTGGAATGCTTTGAATTTTTCGTGGTAAGAATTTAATATAGCAATGTATTGTTCATATGATAAATATGATTTTACAGATTTGTCATAATTTAAACTGATGATAGTCTTTTCTATCAATTCTTTCTTATATGGTAATTTCATGTTTTTTATAGTGATAAAAAAAGACAGAATTAATTTCTGTCTTTTGGAACAAATATGAATTAAAGAAGTTATGCTGTTGCGGCAAGTCCTATTAGGACTTTAGTTATTGTCTGAAATATATTAGTAATATTTTTTTCCCATGCATTTCTTATAGCAAGTAATCCTGCTAATTCTAGTTCTCTAAGAGTCGCAATTAGAGAAGTTTCTAATGCTGGCAAAGGATCGTTAATTAATCTATAGTATGCTACTTTAGAGCTTAATTCAGCTACTTTAAGTAGTATTGGTCTAGCTTTTTCTTCTAGATCTTTAAATTCTGCTAAGGTTTTTTCTGCCTCAGCTAAGAATGCGTTTTTTACATCATCAAAATTAAGCGACATAAACTACCTTACTTCTTTGCTTCATCAAGCTTTAATTGTCTGGCGTTTAGTTCATTTTTCCATGAATCTAACATGTCGTTTAATCTTGTTAAGATGCGATCTTCTGCTACAACTGGGGCAACTTCTGTTTCTAGTTGGAGAACTCTGGCTCTGTCAGCTTCCATTTGTGATTGCTGAGCAGCAATCCATTCGCCAGGAATGTCTTTTGTTATACAGCTTGACAATGAAGCAGCTAATAGAATAGCTATTAGAATATTTTTTACTTTAAACATTTTGAATCCTCGATTTTTATTCCTTTAAATTTATTAATATATTTAAAACTTTTTACTTTGCTATGAAACTCTTCCATAGAAGATATTCTGTATCTTACCATAGAAAGTCTGACTTTGGAAGGATTATAAAAAGTTAAGTGGGATTTTGATCTATCTTCATTAGAGCAGAAGCTTAGTAAGCTTTCATAAGCATTCTTTGCAAATGGCATTGGATCTACTGCATCATTAGGAAATGACTTATCGTCTAATGTAACACCCCATGAATAAATTTCGTTATTGGCTAATAGTATATATGCAAAATATTTCATAATATATTTTTAATTAATTTATAATTAAATGCTCCAGATTGGATTCATTCCAAGCCTTTGGATTAAATTCATGCAATCGTTGCAAGGCTTGCTAAGCAAAAATTGATTTTTTTTATTAAGTCTGATAATTAGTATTTCTAGTTTTGAAAAATCTTTTGTAGTTTTTAATGCTGATGCAATTGCCATTACTTCAGCATGTGTAGTTGAGTTTCTTCCACTACCTTTAGGATGGCTTTTCCTAGGAATATTATAGCCAGTAGCAATTATCTTATTTTTATTATAAATAACTGCTCCGTGTTTGAATTCTGATGTTGATTTTTGCGCTATTCTGTAAGCTTCTCTAAGTATTTTTGATCTTATGATTGGATTACGTTTAGTTTGCGATACCAAATGCTCCAGTTTTACTGGAGTATTTATTTTTAGTTCATGTTCTTGTATCATGTTTTCTCAAATTAAGCCATCACAAATTTAGAAAAATTAATTTAAGTTTTCTAATTTCTTCTTCTGTAAATTGTTTATCTATAATTTGATTTTTAAAATCTTTTATTGAAAAGTTTATTTCATCTATTTCATATTTAGTTACATTTGGCTTTTCTTTTAATTTAGTTAATTGTAGTTCTAATGTATTTAATTTGTCTTTTTTCTTATTAGAAAAGTTTTGTATATATGTATTAATATTGTCCATTTTTTCTAGTATTTTATTTTTTCTATATGGAAATGTAAATTGACGATAATAATATTCATGATGTTCTTTCATAATTTTATTTAATTTTTTGATTTGATTATCATCAAGTTTAGTAAATGATTCAAATGTTTCTAATACATCTATTAGGCTTATAATTTGTTGCTCTTTATAGATTTTTATTTCAATTTCAGTTTTATCTAAATTATGTTTTTCTATTAAGTTTAAAATATTTTCTAGTTTTCTTTGTAAAGTTGCATTGTAAATTATATTTGCAATTTCTTTAAGTTCAACAAATGTGAATAGTTTACTTTCTTCTTTTTCTTTTTCTTTTTTTAATTGTTTTTTTTCTTCTTTTAATTGTTCTTTTTTTACTATTTCTGATTGATAATTTGGATCTGATACTATTTCATATAATTTTTGATTATTAGCGCAAAATAATACATTACCCCAGTTTTGTATTATTGATAGTTTTGGATCTAATGAATTTACATGTATTTCATAAAATATTTTATTTGTGAAATAATCATTGTTTAATACTATTAAATCATATATATGTTTTTTATCATTAGTTTGATTATATTTATTTGTAATATCATTGTCTACATGTCTTTTTAATGTTTTAGAATTTATAAAACTTGACAACATTCTTTTCATTGAACTTAAATTATTAAGTATATTTTTGATATTATAAAATTCTTCGTTAGTTAAATCTGTTCCGTCTATTATTAAATATGAATTACTATATGAGTTATTATTTATTTTTTGTATTATTATATTTTCTATGAAGAATCTTTTTCCAGTATTTTTATAATGTATTAAATGTATTTCACAATATTTCCCATGTTCTTCTAATTCTGAGATGTTATTATAAACAACAGGTACTGTATTGTTAAATTCTGCTAATATTTCTTTTTCATCAGAAATATATTCAAATATTCTTTGATTTAATATTTGATCTTTAGTTTCACGTAATATAAACATATTACTTTAGTAACTTAGTTTCCGAAAGATTAAGAAGATTTTGTATGAGTTTCTTGCCCTGTGCGCTATTCGCAAGCTTAGCCTTAGCTATCTCGGCTCTGCACTTTCTAGCAAAATCTGGCATGTTTCTAAGATGTGCAGCTAATGTCAAAAGCTGCTCATTAATTCCATCAATTTGAACTTTTAATGCTTTAGCACGCTCCATGAGTTTTTCGGCTTGCTTAATTTTCGCAGCTGGAATTGGTAATGTAGCAAATAAAACATTATGTAATGTAATTACATATATACCATCTTGAAGATTAGTTAAAACAAGAAAATCACGATTCTGAAGAGTACATTCAGGATATAATTTCCTGAATTTTTCTAATGTTTTTGTGATTAGCCTATCCGCATCTTCTTTCGAAAGAGTTATTTCTTTTTCTATGTATTTTGCATATAATGCATTAGCTTCATTATATTCTTTTTCAAGTTTTGTTTTTTCTGGAATTAATTCTTCTCTTCGTGCATTAATTGTATCTGTTCTTTCGCTTACACCAATAGAGACTATGTCTTCTGTAGTAAGCTTTGCTTCTAGATGCACTTCAGGGATAGAAAGGACTTCGATTTCTGTTTCTTTTGTCATGGTTGTATTTTTGTAATTTGTTCTTGGTAAGATTCCAAGAACATAGTAAAGATGAAGGATGTAAGTACGGCTGTGATATTAAATGTTATGCTTCCGCTAAAAAGCGATGCCACTATAATTCCTATTGAAAATACAGTGTCATAGAAAAATCTCACCGATTTATATTTTACTATTCCAGAAAACATAAATGGTGGCAATCTTAGCAGAAGCACAATTATACTTATGAAGCTAAAATAAGAAGTGATTATTATCGTTCTTATGAAAGCTGGCAATGGAATAAATATAGCTAAAATGCTAATAAAGGTTAATAATTTTATAAAACCTATAGAGAATAGCAGTTTAACTACATTATTCATATTAATCCGCTGTGTATACTCTCCATTCAGGTTCAGATTCCTGGAATCTGATTCTGAACTTCTTAGGATTATTGTCTAATGACATTGTTTGTACATTTCTGTATGAAGAATCACATCTTTCTAATTCTTCACCAAGCTTCTCAATCTTTTCTTCTTTTTCGTCTGCAGAAAATTCCGGCATACTCATAATTCGTATGATTTCCGGATTTATGTCCGATGATTCAGATTCAAATAATGGAGTGAAAGAATCTGTAATTCCACAGAAATTTGATATTGTTGACTTAAATATGTCATTTTTGTAGAAATTATGTAGCATTGTATGATCATATAGGCCATTCTTACCTAGGAATGCCATATATGTACCATCTTCATTCATTGATGTAATAGCTATTCGTTGAGATTTTGTCTTTTCTGTAAAGTTTAGATAAGCACCATTTCTTTCAGATGTGTAATCTTCTACACGCTGACGTGCGTAATTTACATCTGCCATTATTGCGTTGAAACTTCTATCTGAGCACTTGAAGTTTTTAGCGAATGTTTCTACATCTTCTCCATTTTCATCCAATATAATTATGTCATATCCAGAGAATTCTTTTCTCTTAAGGTTTAGTACCTTTTCGAATAGTTTTGGAGATTCGCGATGAATATTTACTTCTTGTATAGCTGTTTTAGCAGCATCAATAGAAATGACTTTTCTGGAAAGAATATAAGAACATAGATCTGTCTTATAATGACTTAATTCAGGGTCTAGAATATCATCTATTAATTCAAAGATAACTTCTTTAGAAAGATTGCCGAATGTATAGCAATATCTAATTCTAGAAGGTCTATCGACTAAGTTTTCATTGATATTTGGCTGGTTTGTAGAGAATAAGTACATTCTCTTATACTTATTCTTTGTCATACCATCAAGAATAGACAAAATAGCCTGCTGCTGTTCATCATCGTGAGTTTTTTCAAATTCATCGAAGATAAGAACGCAATCTTGTTCTAAGGCTTGAACAATATTGTTTAAGAAATCTATTGGATGATTGATAATAATAACAGGAATGTTATTTTCAACTAGTTTATTAGCAATCAGTTGTAATGTAATGCTCTTGCCAGTACCTTTTAGACCATTAAGTAGAATACCAAGATTTCCCTCAGTATAATGCCATGTTCTATTGATTCTATCTAGTATATGACTATGAGTTCCATATATCTTATATGGAAATACAAACTTGTCATATATCTTTTCTAAATACCAACCCATCAAACTCTTTCTTGGCTGGTAGATAGCAGGAGGAACATTATTTATAATGTTAGTACCATCAACAGGATGGATATTTACTCCATCTGTAGACCATTTCTTATTTGCCATTATTCTGTTTCACCATTTCTGTGATCATGTCTCGTAACTCTACGAGACGTTTGTTGTAAGTTTCTTTTATTTCTTGTATTGCTTTAGAACAAATAGTTATTTTTTCTCTAACTTGTTCTGGTGTTAGTTTTTTCAATATTCTATGATCTGTTAGTGTAACATCAGATTCATAGTATAATGATTGTCTTATGTCAGTATCTATTTCATTACAGCATGTATTAATATAAGATAAGAATTCATATTCTGTGAATATTTTTATTGCTTTATGTAATTCTTCTGGAGTACCAGTTGTATACAGCTTATCAAGATATTTTTCTATGTCCATTTCTAGTTGTGTTTTTCTTTCTTCTGAATACAACATGGTTACTTAGATTAACTAGCTGGCTTATCTAATTCTGCAACATCGCTAAGAGCCTGCTTTTCCTGAGCGATTGATCCTTCCACTAGATGTTCTAGTGTTTCAATTTCTTTCTGAACACTCAAATTTGCTTCTTCAAGCTTGGCTTCAAAAGCCTTCTGAGAATCACGAATTGCCTGACGTGTTTCGATAATTCTCTTGAGAGAAGCCTTGATTTGTTCGCGCTGCTTGTTTACTATGTCTTTTCTAAGTTCTTTGATTATGTCTTGAATAGCAGAAGACTTCTGTTTTGTTTCTTCTGGACCGCAGAGTATTTCAATCTTAGCTAAAAGACTGACGAATTTTTGTTCTGTTGTTGTCTGTTGTGTCATATTATCCTCAAATTATTTACCCAATTGATTAGATCATTTTTTTGATCAATATTATTTGTGTTTAATTGATTTTTTTCTAATAGATATAATCTATGTATATCTATTTTTTCATGATGTTCTAGTGTTACTATATATTCTTGCTCTGCTACAGTTGCAATATTGCATACTGCAGTTTTTAAATCATTACTATTAACATACTCATCTATATTTTCAGTTTTAATATAAAAGTTATCAATACTTAAAGGTTTATTTGTTAGATATATTGTTGTTGATATTGAAGCACATGATTTTAATTTTCTATTTATATATATTTTTGTGAAAAAATTATTATCAGTATTTAAACCATATTTGGTATATGATTTAAATGGTAGTTTATGTAGAAATTCTTGATTTATTTCTATTTCATATTCTTTCTTGAATTCATATAAATCTATTTTCTTAAAAAAGAATATATTTAATAAAATAGTCTGAATATTAAAGAATATTTTTTCTTGTGGATATATAGTTTTTAATTCTACAGACATTTTATTCAGTTGATTGTTCTAGCATTCTTGCAAGTTTTTTCGCCATATCAAAACCATGTTTTGTAGGTCTAAATCTTGCAATTATATTATTAGATTCAAGGAAATGAGGATCTAGTTTTTTGGCTTTTAGATTACTTAAATACATTTGTCTACCATGTATTACAAGTATCTTCTTGCCATCAAAATTTGTACATCCTTTATACTCAACCATCACAACTACATATTCACCATAATGATATTCATCTAGTATTTTGAATTCAGTAGGGTTGGGAACGTTTTCT
>JACCDG011871070.1_pt1 | contig 13407 bp, 13 predicted proteins | sample 7442471 | NCBI WGS metagenome assembly JACCDG01 (sample SAMN15323444, study PRJNA562643) | freshwater metagenome | isolation source: river surface water | place: USA:Blue River Watershed | collected 2017-08-17 | reverse complement strand
GGAGCTGGTTCAGGTTGAGGAGCAGGAGCAGGAGCTGGTTCAGGTTGAGGAGCAGGAGCAGGAGCAGGAGCAGGCAATAATGCCACGGTTGGAATGCCCCACTCTACCTCGAGTGCTTGGTGGAGTCGCACTGCAACTGTCTGTGAACCCTGATGAGCCGACAAGGCATGAATCCCTCCATATAAACGGGACATGCCTGCCGCATCCGCCATTTCGGACCAAGAGGAGAAAGAAAGGATAACCGGCGAAGCCGGAACGACACCCCGTTCCACTTCCGAGGAGCCCGAAGAAATGACAAAGTCGCCGTATGTGCTAGCGCTCATAGGGTCATTGCCAAATAACGGGGAGAGTAAGTTCAGACCACGGTAGGATACCGTACCCTTCGCGATGCTCGCTCCAAACCATTTCTCCATCACCAGCGCAAACGCACGAGAGAATGCGCTGTGACCAGAAGGAAAATCCGCAAATGGGGGAGTGACAAAGTTCGCTGTCTGGTACGGCATCCATTGTGAGCCATCCACCATACCATTCCACGAGGCCACGGCCTGCCCTACATAACGACGACGAATCTCCTGAATCGGCCGAGCCTGGAAAAATGTCCGCTTCAAACGCCATACCACACGCGCCGTCTCCATTAAATGAACGGCCAGATCCAGCAAGGAATAGACACGTACAGCACAGGATAGGGTATCGCCTTGACAGCGTCCATATTCTCTCCACAGCCAGGCGAACATAAGAGGGGGAGAGACCGTTCCCGCCCCTCCGGCCCAGAACTCGGCCCCGCATTTCTGAACATCGTTCAGCGCTCCCGCCATACCAAGTACGGCATCCCCCTCCGCATCTCGTTGCGCTCCGGGAGGGGGTTCCCCTCCCGCCACTATGGCATCTTCCGCACCCAGAGACAAACACGTAGAACGTACCTCTCCCCAACGATACGTGAGATCTGCCTGTCGCTTGCTCTGAACGGCCAGTGCGGTCCAGAGATTCGGAGCAGGGTAGGAGGAAATCGGATTCACCGTCACACCATCCACGACAAGGGTTTGACCCCAATTGGCCGACTCTGTCGGCTGCGCCGACCCCACTTCGGCCGACCCGTCGCCTCCTCTTTCAGCGAGCCACGCCTCCCACTGAGCCTTCCATACACCCCACTCTCCTGCGGTCTGAACGCGCGAACGGTCCGCATCGGATACAGGAAACATGGAACGATATGTATATCCAGCAAGCACAGCGGGGGTTATCGCATCCATCGCCATACACATCCATAGCACTTGGTCACGGGCAGATAAAGCTCCCTTCGAGCACTTTCCTCCACTCCATGCCCATCCATCTACGGCATCCGATACATACACTTCTGAGGTGACCCAATTCCATGCTTGGGCGATAGAAGCTGCCCATAGATACAAAAGACGAGAGCCTTGCGTGGGTCCTAGCCCGATGCCCTTTACCTTCGCAAAGATATCATCCATCCCACATTCCAATAAGTAGGCGATACAGGGGGTGACATCCGACCCGCTCGCTGCTCCGCCTCCCAATACGCTAGATAACGCAGAGGGCGGGCCCACCACCGTCTTCTCTGCAGGCACAATGGGTCCCACGCCAAAATCATTCTTGGCGCACACCATGGCATGATACACCGCTCCCTCTTCCACATTGGTAAAACGATAGCTCGTATTCATCACAGTCTCCACTGTCTCACTCACCACGCCATTCTTGTACAATGTAATGATGTAGCGAAAGGGACCTGTTCCTTCATGTGGAGGATTCCAGGAAACAATCAAGGAGCCCACCGTATAGACAATTCCTGAGACCGCCCCTGGAACAGCAGGGACAAATCCTCCTTCAACGACGGACTGATTCAGTTCACCACATGGACAGCCAGGGCTAATTCCAATACATCCACCCGTATAGGCCGAATATTGTGTCATTTGTCCAGAACGCACAGAGGATAAAAAGGAACTATCCTTGATACGAGGACAGGACTCCCGTGTCGTCGCAGAAAAGAAGGAGCCCGCCATGGCCTTCTCCATGCGACGCTGGGTAATGGCCGATGCGCTAAAATTACGATTGTGCATTTTCTCTTCTATCTTCTAGTATCACAAAAAAAAGGGATTCTTGTACCCTTTTTGTTGGGATATCGCTTACCACAGGTGGCCTACCGCTTCGCTTGTGGCTTACCATAGGTCGCCTTCGGCTTCGGCTTACCACACTATTCCCGCCCATGATAATGACGCCGACAGACAGGTTCGTAGTATTCTCCTGCGCCAACCACCATAACATCCTGTCCTGCTACGCCACGACGACGCGAATAGACTGCCTTTGTTCCATCACGACAACGGGCACAGAGCGCCGACAAGCGCACTACTTCTTCTGCATGAGGAATCAGTCGTAACATATCTCCAAAGGGTTCCCGTTGAAAGGTACCATCCAGCCCTGCTACCACAATATCCAGACCCTCTATCTCATCCGCCCATCGAGTGACGCAGTCGAATAAGTCAGAGAAGAACTGCCCCTCATCCACCACCACGGCCTGAAACCGACCGGTTCGAATCTGTTCTTCCACCTCGGAGAGATTGCGGGCCATCACACCCTCTTCCCGTTTTTCATCGTGCGTCACAATTCCACCGCCACCGCCACCGCCACCACCTCCATCCTCTCCATCCCTGTTCTGATACCGAGTGTCCCGATAGGAATTTACAACGAGCACTTGGTATCCAATGGAGCGATACCGACGAATCCTACGAACGAGTTCCGTCGACTTTTGCGCAAACATACATCCGATGACTACCGTTAAATGACCCATTGTGACTCTACTACCTTTTCTTTTTGCTTCTTCTTCCTTTATCCTTCCTCCCCGATATACGTCAATTTTATATCCCATTTCTCTTTGCCTGCTTCTCTTTGCCCGTGCCCGCTTCTCTTTGCCCGCCTCCGCATCTCTCCATCCACAGTAGGAGAATCATGGCAAATACACAATGGAAGATAGATCGTCCCTTTACCTACGAGGGCGTGAATGGATATTACATAAATAAAATCAAGGCATTTCCCACGAATGGTCTCGCCGAACTACCACGAGACGCCCCCGCCGATATCCCTTCACTTGGTGCCCATCTGCGCGAAACCGCTACGGAGATGGACCTTACTTTGACTCCATGTGATCCCGCCAGTACGTACCTGTGGGGCGAGGAGATTGCCCGTCAGCCCCCTGAAAAACAGAATCTCCTTTGGCGGTTTCGTGAATATTCGTTTGCGCTTGCCATGTACACCATCGGCCACCTAGCCTCCTCTGACTCTCCTCCCCGTATCGGTTCGCACCCTCTTCGTACCCGACCCTCCGATTTTCGTATCGAGGACCATTCCTTTACTATCGTAGGTAGTTCGGAGCTAACAAGTGATATTGATATTACCATTCAGGGCTCCCACTCCTCCTTTTTGATTTCCCTCCTGGAAGACCTCTTTTTTACCCTTACCACGGAGCACGGTATCCCCCTTCGTTGTTGGGATGTCGAATTCTACGGAGACTTTCGCCTTCTTCGTTCCGTCTTTGTCAATTTCCATAAATGGACCCCTACACAGCGTCTTGTTCTACTTCGTTATGCGCTCGTAAGTTACTTTCGCTCTACGCATCAGATTTCCCCTCATAAATCCCCTGTTCTCCATCCGAATGTATCCGCACTGGTCTATCGTGCCCTATGGATGATTACTCGCCAGAATCAACTCGATTCCGCATGGATGAAACGGACCTACTACAGTGTCGTCAAGGGCGCATATGATTTTTGGAAACAAACTGCGCCACAGGGCGTGCTTAATCGTGAATTGTTTTATCGGGAACTCTCGAAAGTAGAGTCTGAATCTGCCACCATTCGGCTTCTCCCGCTTCCTGACCAGCCTTCTGTGCTCGCTAGTAACAATAAAGGGAAGAGTCCCGACTTTGCCTTCTCTCTCTTTACGGCGATGGCGACTGCTAATATTCATCGAGCAGAGAGCTATGTCTTACCCTCTACCGCGGTTCATGTGGTGGAATGGGAACAGAAAAAGGTACAATCACAACAGCAACAACCATCCTCACTGCCTTCTTCCTGGTTTGCCAGCAATGCCCGTATCGGTATTGACCCGTTTGGATTTCTCCTCTCTGCCATTGAACAGCTCGGCTATTTAGAGCACTATCACCCTCCTGAAGTCCCTTGTAGCAAAAAAGGCATCAAGTACGCAGGACGATACATTCGCTCGCTGATTCACGCAGGCATTCTTCCTCCCTCTACCCCGTTCAAACCCATCTATGAACGCCTAAATATTTATCGTAGCACCAAAGACCCGGGTGTCCAGTGCCCATACAATGTTCATGAATTATTGGGGCAGCTGCTCTCTGCCACCTCTCTGAAGAAAGAAGGGAGCAAGACCCGAGGCGGTAGCAAGACCAGAGGCAGAAACAGAAACAGACGAACAAAACAAAGGAAAACAAAGAAGAATGTTTTCATTCATTATCATTAGCGATGACGAGTATATCTTCTCAACCGTCTTCTTGGCGTATCCAGAACATCCCCGCCTTCTGTATCACACTGGAGCGTCGTCTGGACCGGTGGAAGCGTTTTCAGACCCAAGAAGGAGTGGCTTCTCTGCCCTTGAAGCGCTTTCTTGGCGTAGATGGGAAAACCATTGACCTTTCATCGGACGAGCGCATTGCCACGATGACCAAACGGAATATCAAGACAAAGACCCGTCGTTCCCACGAGGAGTTGAACTCCGTCGGCGGAGTAGGCTGTGCCCTGTCTCATATCGCCGTCTGGCAGTGGATGGTGGATAATAAACAGCCTCTTTGTCTTGTCTTTGAAGATGACGCTGTGGTCCCTCCCGATTTCGTCGAGCGAGCCAACGTACTAATTCAGAACACTCTCCTGAAGGACCCGAAGGCATGGGACTTGTGGCTGTTAGGGGGTACATGGGACGACATTGGGCTTGTCCCGCCAAGCCCTCAAGGCGGAGATGTACGCTCTGGGCTTGTCCCGCCAAGCCCTCAAGGCGGAGATGTACGCACTGGGCTTGTCCCGCCAAGCCCTCAAGGCGGAGTTATACGATCAACTGGGCTTACGCCCTCCACCGCCATTCCTAACGAATCTTCTAAAGGTGTTTATCGTATCGGCTCTTTCGTTCTCTTCCATGCCTATGTCATGACGCTTCCCACCGCCGAGCGCCTTGTTCGAGACGCCTATCCCATTCATGCCCACATTGACCTCTGGACCTCTGTCTATAGTTATCTGAATGATCTCCGTGTTGTTGGGGCCCCCTCTCTTCGTCTCACTCAAAATCCCAAAACCCCCACGGACATTCAAACGGCAACGGATTGTGCGCTATGTGACGTGCCCACCAACTTCCAGGATACTCACCGGCTCATTACCCACACAGAGCATTATACCTCTCGAATTGCCCATGTTGCCCTTCTTACACTACTTGCCTATCTCCTTCTTTCACGTCGTTAGCCATAGACAACCATCCATTCAGGACATGGGTCGTAATATCTACACGGTATCCTCCATCCAAGAATGCGTAGAATTTCCCCTCCGCCCCTGTACGTCGCTTCTCCAATTCCATGAACAAAGGAAAGAATACCTCCACAAGCTTCGCCGTCTCTGTCACCTGTGTAACATAACACATCGCTTCAAACGCAACTGCAATTTCGTTTGTTTCAATGGATGCGAGCCCGGCGGAGATCATCCCTTTCACATGCGAAAGGAAGCGAGAAAGGAGCAAGGGAGGAACGCCTTGTCCTGTACGAAGAAGCGCTTGAATTCTCCAGTTCATGGCAAAGATAGAGTTCTTAGGTCCGAAGGAGAGCTTCCCCGAACTCGTAGGACCCATTGTACATCCCGCCCGACGCATACCGATCAGGCGTTCAGGGCGTTCAAACTCTTCTTCGGCCTCCTCCAGCCCCTTTTCCAGCCTCTTACAAAATGGACCAGGTTTCATCGACAGAGGAGAAAGAATATGTCCCAGAAACGCAAGGGCTTGTGGGGACACATTGTCCATATTCTGTAATACGGAACGAAGAACCCGTACGAGTTGCTCTTTCTGTTTTACTGTCCCGACGGCAGGATAGCGGGTCATGTACGTGTACATGTCTCCCAACAGAGCAATACTACGAACCTCTTCTGTCTCATTCCATGTAAGCTTTCCCTGTTCGGATCCAGAATAGGGAAATAGATACCGAGATTCCACTTTCATGACCGAAAAGAGCCATGTTGTAACGGAGCGGACGGAGATATCCCGGAAGAGCTCGCTAATCCGCCCCCTAAAAAAATCGGAAAAGGAGACAACCACTTGATGAATGCGATACGCATAGACTTCAAACGGCTCGGAGGAAATACCGGCTTTTTCCTTAATGGACGCCAATAACTCCGTCCAGGGCATGTTCTCAAATACCTTGGGCAGGTAGGTTGCTCGTTTCCTTCCACCTCGTTGTCGCTTTGCCGTCCCCGTTCCCGTACGACGATGTCCCTTCTGTGTCAATCTTCTTTTCCCACCCCTGTTCCTGCCTCCGCCCCTCTCCACCGTCTGAAGAATAATACCAAACTCCTGATTGTCAAATACCTTCCCCGTATCTTCCACCCGACCCGTCACTGGGTCGATACGATAGAGAGGGCGCATCATAATATCCATTTCCACCTTCGTAAAAGGATCGGTGGCCAAGGATGGAAACGCGTGTCGTCGGTCATCGCTCCATACCGCATCGTATGACACTTCCAGCAAATGTGAAAATAACGTATCTCGTGACAGCTCCTGAAACAAGGGGTCCCAGTACCCAATACACCCGTGAATGTCTTTGGGAAATTCGGGGATGGTGTTGTGACGACGAATGGTGGTAAAGGCACCGAATGCGCCCTTTTTAGGAAGCGCAGAGAACGCCTTTTCTTGTTTGATGGGCAGTTTCCTGCCGAATAAGGCATAATACATGACATAGAGACCCAATAAGTCCATACTCATCTTACTATTAGGGATGGGGAACAGAAATAGGTATTCTCCATTGCCCGCATCACCACGGTCACTTACTACCACTCACATCATGGTCACTTTCCATCATGTGAAGGGGTTTTTCGTAACTCACTCCGTAGCGCCCCGCAGCGCCTCCCATGCCACAGGAAATGCCTCTGCCATTAACGAGCTAAGAATCGCCGCATACCCACGAATTTCCTTCTGCGCATCGGCACCCAGTCGCAAGTGACAAATACGGGCCATCGCAGCGAGGGAGCCCGTCTCCATAAACTCCGTATACATGCTCTGAGGGAGGATACAACGGGCCACTTCGGGTGCCACACCTTTCGCCAACAGCGACTCATACAGCCCCACCGTGCTTTGAATGTGCTCCTCAATCACCGCATGAACTTCTTCGGCATCCTGAATGGCCGTGTCCTTCGAGCCCTGTTTCACATTCTTGTCTTTCTCTCGTAACTCACTGGGAGAGGGCACCCAGCATTCGGGAATAGACTGGACGTACCTCCTACTAATTTCATTGCGAACCAGTCCTACCTGGGATCGATACCATTCACGGGTAACAAAAATAGGCATCTTGATGCGCAATCGCACCTGGGGATGGAAAAACGGCGAGACATGCTCGTGCTTGGCCAAATACCGAATCAACTTCTTATCCCCTTCCGTCAGCTCCGTCGAGACCTTATCAAAGGACACACGTGCCGCATTCACCACCGTCAAATCATCACCGAACACTTCCAGTAGCTCTACGAAGCCCACACCATCCGGCAAATATACCTTTTTAGAAGCCGCTTGTGCCATCTTGTCCCTTGTCCCATCCCACCGCTTTAAACCTCTATCGCCCTCCAGTGTAACCAGTCCTCCAGCGCTACGAGTCGCCCTCGATGAGGCAGATCCCGCGTGGTACAACCACACTTCCAGCCCACATCCTCTTCGTATAAGTAATAAAACTCAACGACTTCATCCAGACAACGATAGAAATAATCGAGATAGGAGTGATCCATGACTGCCCTCACCCCCTCACTCCCTCCGCGCCCCTTCATCCAGTCTTCCACCGCATCCATATCCATCAACCTCTCTAATGTATCCGCAATGGTCTCGCCCTCCAGAACACGAATGGACTGAATGTACCCTCGCTTTCGATAGAGGATTCCGACACGTCCCACCCCTTCTGACATTCTCGATACACACGCTTTCTCTTTCCTCTTCGTAAAAGGAACGGACGGATTTTTCCTCGCTTTTCGTATTCGTATGCGTCCTGCCCTTATCCTCTTTCCCCTCCTTTTTATCCTTGTATTTCTTATCACGTATCATTTCTGGGGCAACAACCCTTATCGGCTCAAACAACCCACAGACCACGTCATCCCGAGAATACTATGGACATACCACACCAAGGATACGCCCACGCCCCGACAAGCCCTCTGTCTTACCTCATGGCGCGCTCATCATCCCGAGCCCGCATGGCGCATCCATGTTCTCACTCCCCAAACCGTTCATGGCTATCTTCACGGTCTGCCCAATCTCCACTACCAGGCCCCTCTTCTCCGTGACCCGGACCGATGGGAAGAGACCATCGCACTTCATGCCCTGACCGAGCATGGGGGTATCTGGATTCATCCACATACGTATCTACGGCAGCCATTGGATACATCCCTGATGAAAAACAAAAAAGAGGTATTTGCGTTTTCATATAGGACGGACAAGGATACACGCGCAGTAACCGTACCCACCCTCGATAAACGTCTCCTTGCCTCTCCTCCCCGAAATCGCTTTATGGAGAATTGGAAACAGGAATACATGCGCCTTCTCGCATTTCCCTCCGTAGAGGCGTATGTCCAGTCTCTGCCACACGATATTATCCTCCCCGCGGAATGGGTCATGACCCTTGCTCTCCAGCATGCCCTGCTTCAACACCCTTACCCTATGGAATCCATCCACCTTCTTCCTATTGAAGAGGGTCCTATCCGACATTTGTACGAAGCCCGAGGAGACCCAAAAAAAGCAGAAGCCATCGCGCTTCATTCAGCCTCCACCGAGCCGATTGTATTTTTATAACCGGTCCTTTTCCTTATTCCTTCTTTTCCTCCGAGGACTTTTGAACTATCTTCTGTGTCTTTTCGGTCTCTCGGACCTTTAACCATTTCAAATACATGTGTGTCCATTGAATGATATAGGACGAGCCGAGCAATTCTTTCGCCAATGTATCCAACTCTCTCTCTGCCTGGGTCAGGCTCGCATAGAACTCCTCATAATCCTCAGGGAGAGGGGCAGGACGAGGAGGGGTGTAGCGCTTTTTAGGCGTGGCGGCAAACGTAGTAGAGGCGGAAGCGGAAGACGTAGTAGAGGAGGCAAACGTAGTAGAAGCGGAAGACGTAGAAGACATATTCGGCGTACTTAAAGCCTCTATTGAACTTCTCCCGCCTCTCAATTTTATACCCTGTTTTCTCTTAGAAAACAGGAACCGGCAACAGCATGCATTTCAAGGACAAACGAGCCCTCCACCTGAAAGGACCAGAGGACATGGTCCGTCTGTTAGAACAGAAAGGAAATCCACAGTCTAGTTACAAAAAGGGGACGCTTGTCCGTGTCCACAATCGCATGCAACAGGGCTATTCCTATCACCTGACCGAATCGCCAGGTAAGGGATTTGACCCCGAGTTTGAACCCGCCTTTACCCCAAAGGAAATGCTGGAACATGGCGTCTTTGAAGGGAAATATCTCAATGATTGTCTTCTGGAATATCCCAGAGAATGGTTCCTCGGCGCCCTGAAACGGGGGAAACTCTCTCCTCAGGGACCCGACCCAACCCTCAATGCCCTTGGTGTCAAGTCCCGCCTCCCTCTACATGAATGGGAAGCAAAGGGGTGGGTACCAAATGCAGACGGCGTCACAGCAAAACAGTATCCGATCTTATCTGACCCGGATGAAAACCCCGACCGACGAGGATGGTTTGAATGGTATTGTCGATACTACCTTGGGCGCCGTCTCCCTGCGCTGGACCATGTTCAGATTCAGCGATGGAAGGCATTTCGACGTCATCTCGGGCAAATCCAAAAGAATTGTAAAAAAGGCGACCGAACATGTCGTCCTGTACAGCGCCAGGCACTGCTTCAGTGGGCGTATGACCCGTACCAGTAGCCGAAGGCGATAAGCACGCTCTGTACCAGTAGCCGAAGGCGGTAAGCACACTCCGTACCAGTAATACCCTCTATTCCTCATTCTCCCACTCCTCTTCTTCCTCTTCTTGCTCCTGTTCCTCCTCTTCTTGCTCCTGTTCCTCCACTTCCGCCTTCTCCTTTGCGCCCTTTGCGCCCTTCGCGCCTTTCGTGCCTTTACCCTTTGGCTTCGCCATCACACGACGAAATCCCCCCTCCTCCACATCATGTGTCTTGTTCCATTCACGAGTAAAAGCAGAGCGTACCGCGGTAGGGACAGTCGCCCTCTTCGCCACAGGAACAAGGCTCACCTCCTCCAGTGCCTCGAACACATCGTCACGGGTCAACCCCATCTCGTCCATGGCCGCGATTGTTCTACGAAATGGCGCACCCTCTCCCACCATTTCCTCTACTATCTTCCGTTGAAGCATCTCCGCCATCTCCATACGAAAGACTCCGCCTTGTAGCCCTCTTCCCACACGCCGCCCCATATCCTCCATCCATCGTACTTGTTTCCGTTGCTTGGAGGTCTTCCCGAGTACCTGGGGAAAGATTTGAAAGGGAGCTCCGCCTGGCACACGCCGAACTACCTCAATGGTCGCCGCTACCGCATGCGGAACTAACCCCCAATCTTGTGTTTGATAGACACGGCGGGTCACCTCACTGCCTCGACACACCGCATCGGCCGCCTCCGCAATAGCCTCTATGTCCGAGCGACCGGCATGAACATATGCTTCCTGTACCATAAGGGGTATCATATGGCTATCTACAAAGACGAGGTCCATGGCCTCGGACCAGGGCATTTTCTTTCCGGCAAATAAGCGCTGTGTGACTGAGAAGGGGTCCATCCGATGACACGCATCTTTGTCCCCTGCTCCTCCCGCTCCTCCCGCTCCTGATCCCTTCTCCTCCTGACTCTTCTCTTCCCGTGCTCGGAACTCTAGCTGATTTACTACGGCCCGAATATCATTCCCGTTTCGCTCACACAGACTCTCCAGTTCCTCTCGTGTCACACCCACGAGTCCCTCCGCTTTTACGATGCGATCCAACCCTACCGCAATCGTGGAACGAAGAGGACGGCTGAAGCGTAGCTCCGCGCATACGGCCACCAATGGTTTCAGCTTTGCTCCCTTCTCATTCGCAATACAGAAGATGGGACAGGTCGTCTTTCGAATCACACCCGCTAGTTCCACTACTCCACCGCGCTCCGACAAACCATCGACTTCGTCCATTACAATGACTTCCCGGCGCAAGCGCCTCATGCCGAGCGCAAAGGCACCCCGAAGTGCGGATACGGAGCGTGTATCGCTCGCATTGTATTCCGTAACCGCATAACCGAACTCTTTGGCGAGAAGATGAACCACGGTTGTTTTTCCAATGCCTGGCGGCCCCGTAATCAGCACACCCTTCTTTTCAGGATACGCCTCAGACCACGCCCCTAACCAGTTTCGTAGTGCTTGGATTTCCGATTTATGACCGATGACCTCCGAGAGCACCGTAGGACGGTATCGGTCGACCCATCCTTCTGACCCCCGCCCTTTCTCCTTCCGTTGCTCCTGCTCCTTCGGTTGCCCTTTCTCCTCCCCTTTCCGCTGCTCGGTTCCCATCTCTTCTTGGACGAATCGGATAGGTACGCCCAGGCGTCGCGCCTCGTGATACTTCCAACTTGCTTCAATGGGTCTCCCATCCGCACACACTGTCCCAACATATAAAGTAGAACCAATGCGTGGAAGGATACAGCGTGGTCCTCGTGTCGAGAGCCATTTTTCTTCTTCGGCAGTGAATTGTCCAGATACGCAGACAAAGGTCATGATGATGAACGAAGACTCTTCTGTTCTCTTTCAAGTCATTGGTTCATCAATTTTATCCCTGGTGGCTTTTCCTCTTCCTTTACTTCTCGCTCCTTTGCCTCCTTTGCCCGAGCCCACCTCCACCCCCACTGTTATCACGACGGAGGAGACCCTCCCCGCTGTTATCACGACGGACCCCACAAACCAGAACCTAAACCATGCTATCACCCTAGAAGTAACCACTCCTCCTACAAACAACATGTCTGAGAATCATTCGTCTTCATCTTCTTCCCCCTCTCCTGCGCTCTCTCCCTCGCCGCCTCCTCCTTCTCGTTCAAGTTCAAACGCTTCCGATGAACCTGCCCCTGTTTCCACCTCTTCCTCTCTCTTCGCTTCTGACCTTGCGCAGGATGTGAAGACGCTCGCCTCACGATTGGCAGTAACGGAAGTAGATACGACAAACGAGTATGAAGTAACAACGACTTCTTACCACAGGTCGCCTTCGCCTTCGGCTGCGGACCCAGATACATTTGAATGGAGAGAATTGGAGACCTATCAGCCATCTCCCGCATTGCCCCCTTCCATCCCGGTATCTGTTCCACCTCTTCTTTTGCCTTCCAATACCTTTCCATTCACACCATCCATTGAAGATGTACGAGTAAGCGCATGGGATAGTCCACAAGACGAGGAGGATAAAGATATGCCCCCGCTGGAAGAGCAGAGCAGTTCAGAGAGTCAGGAGGACAGTCAGGAGGACAGCCAGGAGGACAGTGAAGAAGACAATTACGGTGACAATGAAGAGGACAGCCAAGAGGATAGCCAGGACAACGAAGACAACGAAGACAACGAAGACAACGAAGACAATAACGACAATGCTCCCGCACCGATCATCCCTCGCAGTCGTGCCTATTTCCCTCCGATGATTCCCCTTCTCGGTCTTTTCCTGTTTTTCCTCCATTTGTTTCAGTACGGTCAGCTCCTACACGAGAAACGTCTTCGGGAAAAGAACCCCTGTTTCTTGATGCACTTCTAATGTCATACCCTCCTGACTAAAACGCCTTGAGCATATACCGAGCAAAGGCAAAGAGTACTCCACCCCACAGCGTGTCCGCCAACGCAAACTTCCAGTCATACCCCTTTAACAGCGCCAGTGTAGTAAAGTCATATACACCATAAATACACACGCCATATACAAATGCTTGCTTGTAGGATGTTGTTTCTAAAAGCATGTATGCCAAGAACAAGTATGTAATCAGAGCAGGTAGGTAGCGAATCTCCAGTGCGTCTCCTTGAATCCGCTCCGCAATGGACCGGGCATAGATTCCACCCGTTGCGATCCAAAAGAGGTCAATCAGAAAAAGGACCGCTGCGGTCTTAAGAATGTGTTTTGGTGCGGTGTGAATCATCTACTGTAGGGGGGATGTGTTTTCCTCTCCTCCTCTTCTCTTCTCTTCTCTTCTCTCCTCTCCTCCTCTTCTCTT
>JACCDG011449005.1_pt1 | contig 13411 bp, 21 predicted proteins | sample 7442471 | NCBI WGS metagenome assembly JACCDG01 (sample SAMN15323444, study PRJNA562643) | freshwater metagenome | isolation source: river surface water | place: USA:Blue River Watershed | collected 2017-08-17 | reverse complement strand
CCCTTGCCTCCTACCTCAAGGAACTTCAAACACAAGCCCATCTCATTCACCTGAACTACGAGGGGGCGAACTTCCTCGGGGTGCATGGGTTCCTTAAAGACCAGTACGAAGCTCATCTGGAACAGTTCGATACGTTAAGTGAGTTCATCAGGTCCATGGACTACCTGCTTCCACTTTGCAGCAAAGGTTTAGCAGCTGCTAGTCCAGGTATCCAGCATTGTACCAGCTACAAAAACACAGAAATGCTTGCTGTGTACTATAAAAATCTGGAAGAGCTTGGCATGAAGACCAAAAAACTGGAACCTATTGCTGCCAAGATTGGTGCTATTGATATCCAAAACTATATGGCTGACTTGTGTGGTCAAGCTTTTAAAGCGGCATGGTTCGTGAAAGCGAGTCTTCGTAATGGGTAAGACGGTGGCAGTTGCAGCAGAGTGGGATGCACTTTTCAATCTCTGCTTCGACCCTTCTCCAGGCGTAACCATGATTGACCATAGATGATATGTTGTTATCCTTGTCACCTATGTGGTGGAACTCAAGGACACGATGATCATCCAGCCCACACTTCTCGCACTGCAAAGTCTTCTTGTACTCCAGAAGCTTCTGTCGATTCTTATCGATACGTTTTTTAGCAGTGCCCCAGCTCACGTATAGTTTTTTGTCACGTGTACATATAATTTATCAGTATTCCCAATAAACCACGTTTATTGAGATTCTTAATAGCACCTGGGTAGGACTCGAACCTACATCGTCCTGCAGCGGCAGTAACCGTCTTATCCAATTAGCTCGGACCAGGTGATCGGGATGGAAGGTACTGCCCCTTCTCCTTTGCGTCCCAAACGCAATGTGATACTTTTCTACTACATCCCGAGTGACCCCCAGGTTTGTGCATCATCTCTATAAACCATTTTGTTGACGCCAACAATATGGTTTACATATGAGAGCTAAGCATAGGGGGTGTTGTTAAGGCCGGTTGGGAATCGAACCCAAACTCCAACTGCATTGTCTGCGTGTCCTGGCCACTAGACTACCGACCTTCTGCCCCATCATAAGAGAGGGGGAACAAAATTATTCTACATGTTTTACTTCATACATGTAATGGTCTGAAGTCTCCAGCTTCCTTTTGTTCTCCACAGAATACACGGTCATATCAATCTCGTACCCTGGGTTCTGTTTGATTCGATTAAAGGTCCAGGCATTGTCGTACCAGATGATTCGGTTATTGGGATACGCATAGTAATTACCACTGTCCATCTTGAAGAGATGGGCGCACTTATGCTCAGGTGTTTCTGAGAAATTAAAGTCGGTAGTACCCTTGTTTTCCCATGACCAATCAAGGGTAAACATGTAGGTACCAAGTGCCTTGTCTCCGTTAGGTTTAATAAGCTCTGCTTGCAAACCGGCAAGCCGTGCACGTTTCTGTACGTCAATATAAGGTGAGAAACAATCCCAATACATCACATCCTCTAACGGTTCGATGGGTGCATCAGGCTTCCAGCAGAACGCATGGAGTGGACGCCTGGTCCAGTTCACACCATTCTCAAGGAATGCTTCAAAGAGCGGTACACGTTTCTCAATACTGGCAACGCAGTGCACATCACACTTTGTTACTTCACCATGCCCTTGGGTATGGTTGTAAAGGAATTCATTTCGTATGTAGCACGACCAGTCGGGAAGGTTGTGATTTAAATACGACACGTACAAAAAATCCCGGTGTATACCGGGATCATAGTTCCTTCCCACTCAAGCTGTTGCTAAGCACTACTTCTTGTAACGTGAAAGAGCGTTCGACTATTAGCTCCAGAGCGGTATTGCTCCGTGTGTCAGGATACCATCATTTTTTCTTTTTGTTCTTTGCGGCAGCTTCTTTTTTCTTTGCAATCATTTCTTTAAATTTGTCGCGAGCAGCAGCTTGCTTATCGGTACCACCAGCTTTGCCGCCTGCAGGTTTTTTAGCTTGTGCCATGGTTGTTAAGTAACTCTTTTGATTATAAAGTTACTTACCTCGTTTGTAACGACGAGCAGCACGTCCAGCTTTCTTGGCACGTTCAGTGTTAGGAACAAACTGTTTACCTTCCTTACTACCAGCTCTTTTCTTTTGGTCGGTTTCCGCACGTTCTTCTGGAGACAGTGAAGCCCAGGCGCTTTCTGGCAGGTAACGCTTCGTGTATCCTTTCTGAATTGCCTTGTCTGCCATGTTAACCCAACGTTCCTATAGTTGCCTGCATAATTGTGAATTTAATTTCGTCTGGGTATTTACTATTTTTAAGATCAGACATTTTAAAAGGATACTGAAATTCTAAAGCTGCCTGTTTTAATACAAGATTTGTTGTTTGGCTTGCATACATTTGCATCAAACGTTGATCAGGAAATACGTCTGGTTCATATGGCTGCCTATTGTCTTTTGCGTATTTACCAGCAAGTTCCATTGTTAATTAATAACCTATTGTTAAACGTTTACTTGCTCTCCTTGTCAGCCAAAATTACCAAGCCCAAACACGAACATAACCACCTGCTCCATTGCCGCCTGCACCAGAGTTGCCTGTTGTTCCGCCGCCACCTCCGCCTCCTCCCCCACCAGGGAAGGCTCCATTTCCTCCACTGCCTGCATCAGTCGACGAAGAAGATCCACCGCCGCCGCCGCCGCCATCTCCAATTGTTGATCCGTTGCTGCCATTGTTAGTGCTACTTCCTGCTGCACCGCCGCCACCTGTACTATTTGCACCAATCGTTGCATTTTTTAATTCACTAAAACCTTCTCCTCCTGCTGCACCACCGTTTGCTGCGTTTGCAGTTGTAACGCCGCCACCACCTGCTCCTCCTGCGGGTCCTAAAGATGAACGAGAACCTGCAGAACCTGCTCCTCCTGTGCTGGAAGAATTGCCACCTGCTCCTGCATATAAACCATTGATGTTATTTCCCCAGTAAGAAACAGATGCTCCCGTAGCGCCAGTAGATGTGCCTCCTGGGCCTCCGCTTGTAGCAGGAGAAATAACTAAAGAACCAAAAGATGATGACCCTCCATCTCCACCTGGATTACCATCCCCAATAACTATGCGTGCAGCTCCACCAGTGCCTCCTGATCCAACTGTAACAGTTACCGTATCACCAACTAAAGTAGCTGGTATCCATCGGGCAACAAACTTTCCACCTGCACCGCCTGCACCGCCTCCTCGTACAGCAGTTGTTGTCGTGTTTCGGCGTCCACTACCGCCACCGCCGCCGCCACTAACACACTCAACATAAACAAAAGTTATTCCACTTGGTTTTGTCCATGTATCATTGCTTGTAAACTCTTGGTACGCAATAGTACTGCTAGAGCCAGTACCTGTACTATCAAAATTACCGGTAAAAGGATTAAATGCGTAAGACATTGTTAGCTTTTGGTAACGCTTGTTAAATTATTGCTGCCATCATAGGCAAGTGTTAATGTTGCTAACGTGGTTCCACCGGCTCCGCCAGTTTTATAAACAACACCTGTCAATGTAGTGCCGCTGTAGGTCAAAGAGATATAGTCATAAGCAGGAACACTAAAACCCTCTGTAACAGCTAAGGAAACTCCGCTAGTTGTTTTAATCTCTAAAGGGCGCCCACTAACTGTAGACACCTTGTAATGATTAAATAATGCGTTATTTTCCCAGGTACTAGGCATTTGTTTTTTTCTTGAATAGTACTATTCTACAAAAGAAACATCCCCTTAAATTTATTGCTTACTCTCTTTATATTTCTTAGCAGCAGACTTTGCTTTATTTCTTTTTTCGTACTCATCTTTTGTCATCCACTTTTCTTTGCCCCACTTCTCTAATGATTTTTGTTTTTCACCCTTACCCCCTCTATAACCGCCGCCTTCTTCTTTGTACTCACGTGCCACAATCTGAGCCTTACGCGCAGACCACTGCCCAGGCTTACCGCCTTCAGAGCCAGCCATCACGCGATCTTTGATGCGTTCGCGTAACTCTGGTTTTGTGTACTTATTGTCCTCCTGAGCCATCAGCGCAAAAGCCCCATGCGACGTGCATCTTCCAACGTACCGGGAGCAACAGCTCCTGCATTTAAAGTCATAACTCCTAAAGCAGGAATAGAAACATAAGGCAAACCAAATAAATTAGCTGCACCTTTATTTAACGGATCATTACTGCTTGCAGCCATTCCCTGGGAAACTGCAGCTTTTCCAAATGGACTATTTAAAAATCTACCGGCCAACTGAAACGGATTCACGTCACTTGTTTCTTACGTTCTTCTAGTATTTTACGCCACCTACATGGACGTGATAATACCTGCTCCATTTCTTTGGGAGTTGGCTCAGGTATTGGTAGTGTTGTTAAATATTTTTCGAGGCGTTCAGCCTCGGTGATAGTTCGTCTTGTTGTCATCTTTCTTGGCAAATTGCTGCATCAAATCATCAACTTGCTCCAAGGATTCCAGGCGGCACAAGATGTCAGAGATAGTGGTGATCGTAATGGGATGCTCTGTACGTGCAGCAAATGCCAATGCATCACGCATGCAATTAGCTGCGTTTTCAATGGACTCCTTAACCTGAGTGGAGAGAGACATTTCGGAACTACGGGGTCCTCTTACTATAGTAAACATAACAGCTTCTGGGCTGTTTATATTATGGGCCAGGTTGAAAGACTTGAAAAGTACGGATATCTAGTACCAGAGCCAGCCAATTTGGTATGAATCAAAGCAAGGTTCAATACCAATGGATTCCATAAGCTCGTAAACAAGGCGTCCCTTGCCATGGCGACGACCGTCAGGAGCTTTGATATTGTCATCAACAACAATCAAAGTCCCAGGAGATAGCAAGGAGTAAGCTGCAAACATCTCCTTGAGGTGATGGGCAGCTGGTGCCCAATCATTGTTCCAATCTGTAATGTTGTACGAATCCAGGTAGAGGAGGTCGCATGCACCTGTAAAGGTATCAAGAGCTTCTACGGAATCAGACTCAATGATCTCGGCATGCTTGGTTGCTTGTTTTGCTAGCGCACAAGCACCTGGATCAATATCAATTGAAATCAGCTGCCCCTCTCCACGAATGTCGATGTAATTATCGAACAAAAGGGTTGAACAACCATCGCCTGTGTAGTTGTCTCTTTCTCGATAAGTACCAGTTTCAATAATGACTGGATTATCGCAGCCATCCAGGTGTTTAAAGATCTTTTCAAAGGTGTGTTGACGTGCGCCCAGCTTGCTTTTGATGGGGTTGAAGTAGTCATCCCAGGTACGTGTCATTGTTATAGATCGATTCGAGTGTACGGAATCTCCTTGGATTGTAGCTCTATTTCGTAAACATCTGCCTCAATGGTCTCGATGTCTTCAAAGGACAAGCCTTCAAGACAACCGGTACGACATTCGTCATCGAATTCAAAATAGAAGCGCGTTAAATTTGATCCCATGGGTGGTACACCAAATAAAAAGGAAGGTCAGTGCAAGCATGGCAAGACGACCGTTAACACGTTCGGCATACCAAAGGTGATCGTCAAAGTTGGCGTGCCACTTCCAGAAGCGGAGATCAGGGGACATTTCTAAAATCCATTCCCACAATGCAGGAAGGATCCAACCAAGACAGGAGACGTAACCCTGGATACCAAGAAGAAACTTGTTCATTGACGAGATGCAACTTCCATGAAAAACAGGTAGGCATCCATGCTAATGACAACGAGCATGGCGCCAAGGATTGCGGCGATTGCGTAGTTGAATCCGTCCATCACACGTGGCTGACTTATCTGTTAAGCTAGCAGCAATATACAAAACCATCAATGGTTGCTAAACTAAATACATCAGATCCTTGGATCAAAGCCAAGGACGAGCAACCAAAGATCATGCGGGACCTGAACAGGACCGCAGCCAGAATTACGCTTAACGGTAGACGCCACTACACAACGCCGTTACCCACTGGACCTGCACCGTCTGTAACTACTATCATTGGTGAGACAGCTTCCGAAGCAAATAAACGGAAGCTCGAAATGTGGTCGAAAGCTAATCCAGGTGTTAAAGAAGCTGCTGCCGAAAGGGGTACTGCTATCCACTACGGCATGGAACAGTACCTCAAGGGAAACAGAAATCCTGAAATCAAAGAGGAATATGCGGACTTTTGGGCGGGTATGCCACCAATTCTGGATCAATTTGAGGAGGTCCTTTGGGCCGAGTCCCCTGTTCTGGATAAGTTTAACTTCACTATTGGTGCTGATGACGTTGCTCGCGTCTGGGGTTGTGACTCAGAAGGTCGTGCTTGGGCTGGTGCTCCTGATATTATTGCTGTCGCCAACAATAAACTGACGCTTGCTGACTTAAAAACCAGCGTCAAACCGTACAGCCGTAAGTGGCCAAAAGATTTGGAAAAAGGGTCCCAGGAGTGGAGGGATCTGCTTGGTGGTCACATGAAATTTAAAAAGACCTGCAAGCAACTCGCCGCTTATGACATTGCTATTGAGCAGACTCTTGGTATGACCGTACAACAAGCAGCCATCTTGGTATCAACCCCTGTACGTACACAAATCTTTAAAATTTCCAGGAGATTCCTGGATTCTTTGCGAGAAGATTGGTACAAGATTGTTGAAGAGTATTACACACAGATTGAAAACTGTAATGTGTATGACCCGGATCTTGTTTAGAAGTTAGACATCATACTTGCAAGGCCCTGAGCAAAGATGTTACGACGACCCTCGGTCGATTCTTGACGCTTTTGACGGCCCTTGGAGCTTTCCAGTTTATCGAGAAGTTGCTCAAACTTATCAATATCGAAGTAGTCGTCGGCCTCGGACTGGCCAGTGGGAACAGTAGAAGATCCTATAGTTTCTGTGTTAGGCGCAGTAAGTTCGTCGTTAGGCGCAGTAAGTTCGTCGTTAGGCGCAGGTACACCATAAGACCCACCATAAGACTCATCAGGAAGAAGTCCACTTCTTCTTTTGATACCAGCTCTCCAAGTGCGAGGAGGCATAATACATACTTTATTTGTTTTATTATTATAAGATACAAATTTTTTGACGTCTGCCGTTTTGGTAAACTGATGGCGTACGACCCCAACAGCAAAATGGAATGCCGGAAGCGTCTAGCTTGGACGATCGCCTGTGAACGGGCCGTCGTCACAAAAGAAGATGCAGTCCAGATTTACAACAAAGTAATGAAAGAATTTGAAACAATAGATAAGCAACAGCAATATAAAGAGCGTGAGTCTAATAAGACCCAAACAACTTAAGGATTGCTCGTTGGTCTCCATGGATTGGGAGCCGTAGGATAAGAAGACACACAACCAGGCCCTCCCCATGGACGTACACGTCGCCTTGGGTGAGTGGATGAATAGTCTCACGAGTCGCATGATGAATGCGATGGACGGGGATTGTTTTTATCTGCCCACCCAGATGCATCTTCATGCGTACACAATCTTAAAGGAGGCCTCGTTCCCTGACCGACACTTTAAAGTAGAAATCAAGAACTCCACAGAAGTATGACGAACCAAAATTTAAAAGCGCTTAAGCCTGGTGAAATTCGTCTAGATTACATCCCACTCGATTGGCCTCTAACTCCACTTGGACCCAACAAAGATCCCTACATCCAGGGCTGGCAGAACAAACCATTCAGTGTTCGCGAGATTGAAGAAGAGCTGGCAACAGGTGACTGTCGTGCAATCGGCCTCCTGGGCGGTCCTGCTTATAACCATCCCTATGGCTTGGTTTGGGTTGATGTTGATGGACCTAGCGTCTATCCCCTCATCGAACAAATCTCCGGCCTTCCCCTCCAAGACGCGCTGCCTGCCACCCTTACCATCTTCAGTGGTAAAGTCGGCCGCGAACGTAAGCTCTACAAACTAAATCGCGATAAACACAGACATTTCCTACGTAACAAGTACACTTGGCACGGGGAAGAAAATAAAGAGAAGCTTGAAATCCTTTGGAAGAAACACCAAGGTGTCTTAATGGGTGTACACCCAGAGACTGATGGTTACTACACAGGTGAAGGCTTAGGTTTTGAGTGGTCTGATTCGCTGCCTGAACTCCCGGACTGGATCCTTAATAACATCATCACCAAAAACGCCAAACAAGGAAGTCCCGCACAAGAAATCTCACGTGTGATCGGCGGTAACTTTGCCATCCAAAGTGTCATTGGACTTGATCGTGATATCCAACTTGCGACCGAAGCAATGTGGGGTATGCCCCCAGAAGCGACGGATGACTATGACATCTGGATCATGGTCGGTCAATCGCTTCATAGCTTGGATGAATCTCTGCTGGATCAATGGGATGAATGGTCCAAGCAGAGCGATAAGTACAAAGACGGTGAATGCCACAGGCGTTGGCTCTCCTTTAGTAAAGGCGGTGGTCGTGGTATCGGATCACTCGTTCACATTGCCAAAGAGAACGGTTGGGTTCCTTCTCAAGACTATCGGGTACAAAGCCCTGATGATGCAACACTTGAAGCTGTTGCTGCCATCCTGCCAAACCTTGAACAAGACATCTTAGATCATATGGAAGGTCTCGCATCCCTTGGAGCTGCTGCAGTCACAAGCGTAAAAACACCACCTAAAAAGACAACGTTTGCTCAGAAACCAAAAGAAAACGTTGAAGAGGAAGAGCCAAAAGATGCAAAAGGTCGCAACCAACCTTCTCATATCATCGCCGATCAGGTACTTGGTATGTACGCTGGCAACCTGTTATTCAGTCAGCCGCACAACCAATTCTTCCTCTATGACACACGTAAGGGTTTATGGGAGAAAAAAACCAAGATCGAAATGTATGGCAGCATCCGGGAAAAAATGAAAGTACTGACCTTCTCTGATTGGCTGCCCAAAGGTTTTAACCACGCCATGATGGAAGACATTTACAAACAGCTCCAGGCATTGGTGCCGTTTGATGAGTGGTATGACGGCATGGATTACCTACTCTTCACCAATGGTTTGTTGGAAGTAGAGACCAGGGAGCTGCATCCATTCCAACGGGATCTGTACATGACGCAACAAATGCCGTACGAATACGATCCATCTGCTACTTGTGAAGAAATCATTAAGTGGTTGAAGCATACACAACACAATTCCTGGAATCGTACGCAAGTGCTCAGGGCATGGCTGCGTGCAACACTCCTTGGTAACTACGAGATTCAGAAGTTCCTGGAAATTGTGGGTCCAGGTAAATCGGGTAAGTCCACCTATGCAAACCTAGCGGTAGCACTGGTCGGTAGGAGCAACACCTACTCCACTGACTTTGAAAATATGGAGAAAAACCGCTTTGAAGCAGCAGCCTACATGGGTAAAAAGCTTCTCCTCTTCCAGGATGCTGATCGTTGGGGTGGTTCCGTATCAAGACTAAAAGCTATTACTGGTAATGATTGGATTCGTTCTGAGCGCAAGTACCAAGGCGAAGCACTGGATCCATTCCAGTACCATGGCATGGTCATCATTACTGCCAATGAAGCTATTCAGTCCACCGACTATACTTCTGGTTTGGCTCGTCGCCGTCTTACTATTCCGTTTGACCGTCCATTTACTGGCGGCCAAGCAGAACAAAAAGAACTAATCAAGTTCGATAACAAGGGCAATCCGCAGGGTGAGTTTGCACCTTTACTGCCAGGGCTTGTGAACTGGCTGTTGGATATGCCGGAATCTGATATGCGTTCCTATCTGATGGAAACCGCACAACATGTGGATTTCTTCCAGAAGTATGAAAAGGAACAAAGCCTCCGGTCAAATCCTGTACTGGATTGGATGAGTCAGCATGTTGTCTACGATCCAGGTGCAAAGTCTGTGGTTGGTACCTGTAAGAGTGCACAGGGTTCCAATAACTTCTATCAGAACTGGCAACAATGGCTCTATGCCAGCTATGCAGAATTCTGCCGTAGCTGCAACGTTGGTTTTGTGGGCCGTGGTCGTTTTGAAGTCCTGTTCTTTGATATCTGTAAACACCAGCTCAAGCTCAATGTCTTCAGCAAGAAGACCAACAAGGGATTGATGGTGTTTAATGCAGTAACACGTGACTCAAATCCAAAGTATGAAGCGTATCCCTCCATCGTAGAGGTTGCCTCTAACCCACAAAAATATCTGCCTCTTTACGGAATGGACATTACTATGTCTACTAATGCGACAATGGAGGATATTGCGGAAGTCATGTGAGCAATGGCCGGCACCTAATCCTAGATCTCTATGAGTGTAATCAAGAGATCCTGAATGACTATGAGGAGCTTCAACGGTTGCTTGAGGCTTCTCTTGTCATGGCAAAAGCAAATGTCCTACGTATCTTTGGGGAAAAGTTTGAGCCCCAGGGTGTGACGTTATTGGCATTACTGGCTGAATCACACGCATCAATTCATACATGGCCAGAGATTGGGTATTGCGCCATTGATTTGTACACCTGTGGTGATACGACTCAGACGCATCGAGCGGCTGAGTTTTTGAAAACAAAACTCAAAGCAAAAACATCAGAAGAGAAAGAGTTAGTACGGTCAATAACTCCTTCTGTTTCGGTATAGTAAATCGAGAGTAACTCGATTGCCTTGACAAAGAAAACTAAAGTGTTGTGGTGTGGCGATATCGTCGCCATGACTGGATTTGCACGTGTAACTGAAAATGTTATCTATCGTCTGAAGGACGATTTTGAAATTGTTGTGCTCGGTCACAACTGGTGGGGTGATCCATGTGAACAGCAGAAAGACTTCAAGATTTATCCTTCGTCCAATCGGTTCCAAACCGCACCATTTGGTGAGCAACGCATTCGTGAAGTTGTTGAAAAAGAAGCGCCTGACATTGTCTTCACAATCAATGACATGTGGATCATCAATGAGCAATACCGCCAAATTGAAGATCTCCACAAGCAAGGTAAATTTAAGTTCGTGGGGTATGCGCCCATGGATTCGTATGGTTGGATTGGTTGCCTAGCAGATACCGCCAATGACTGGGATGCCATTATTTCTTACACGGAATTTGGTGCGCACGAATTTGTGAAAGGGGGTATCCGTAAACCGATTGCTGTCATCCCCCATGGTGTCACACCAGGGCAGTTCTATCCCATGGATCGAAATGAATGCCGTCGCAAGCTGGGTCTCAAAGAAGACATCTTCATTGTGTTCAATGGGAACAGGAACCAATTCCGTAAACGGATTGACATTACAATTCAGGCCTTTGCTCAATTTGCTGTAGGTAAACCAGAAGCACAGCTTTACCTCCATATGGGCCTGAAGGACCAGGGTTGGGATGTAATGGGCGTCTTTGCCAGGGAGATGTCCAAGGTTGGCCTGGACCCCAACGGTCGCATCATCATGACCACGCAGACGGAAGGGCCGCCGAACGTATCGGTGGACATGCTCAACACCATCTACAACGCATGCGATGTGGGCGTCAACACTTGCAAAGGTGAGGGCTGGGGGCTTGTCAACTTTGAACACGCTGCCTGTGGTGTGCCGCAAGTGGTGCCCGACCACACGTCATGCAAAGAGATCTTTGAGGGCTACGGCGAACTGATCCGTTGCGACCACATTGATGTGGACACCAACTACGCACGTGAGATGCCATGCCCGTCCTCTGAGCACCTCACTGAGATTCTGGATGACCTGTACCAAGGGAAGGGGTATCGGGAATTGGTGGGCCAACGCTGCCGGGAACGGGTACTGAATCCACAGTTCTCATGGGACACAGTTGCGTCTCAATTTGGTGGCATCTTTGAGGATGTCATGAACCAGGTGGATCACTCAGTCCCAGCTGAGACACAGAAGAAACCACGCAAACGGAAGAAAACCAGAAGTCTGGAGAAGACTCCAGTAGGCGCGATAGCCTGACCAAGAGTCAAGGGATCCAAGGGCCTCTGCTGATGCAGGGGCTTTTTTGTGTCCATAAGAAGGTATGAGCAGCTGCCAGGGGGGACAACCGTCTTATAACCCCTTTTAACAAGGGCGTCTACATCCGTATCTACCTAGATAAAGCTGTGCGCGGTTTTTTCAAAAGTGTCATTATTGAGAATAACTCTCAGTCTCATATAAGACTAGCTTGAGACAAACAAACGGAGTGAGACACTTTTGAAAAAGATGCTCACGACTTATATAAAGAAAATAGATACGTAGACACCCTTGTAAATAGGGGGTATTAGCAGGGTATACCCGATACATACCGTCTTAATGCTCTATGCTTGTTCCTGTACACCATCCCCCCTGGTGCCAATGGCCCGTAGTTACCACGAGATGCCGCCCCTCTGGTGGGTGCAGGAAAACCTGGAACTCACCTCCGACCATCCCTGTGGACTCAGGTGGAAGACATCTGATCGCTACCACGACGCCGGTGATTTTGCAGGTATTCTCCGCAATGACGGTCGCTTTTACACCTTGTCTTTACTAGGCACTAAGTACCCGGCTCACCGAGTTGTGTACTACTTGCGTACTGGTGTTGATCCAGGTAATGCTGATGTACTCCACAACAAAAACAACATTGCTCGTGACAATCGCCTGGAATTAACCCTGTACACACGTCGCACACGCCCTGCACCAAAATACAGGCGCCGTGTAAGAAATGAAAACGGTGATCTTGTGTTCAGAGATCCTGATACTAATTATCGTTTTGTTACCAAAACACCTGCTGAGATTTGAATCATGGCAAACACTATTAAAACAGCGCCAAAACTTCTTCAGCTAGCCAAAGCACTAGTCACCGTTCCTTTTATTGAAAATATTCACGAACTATCTAATGAACAACTCAAACCCCATGGTTTTTATCAAGGTTTTTATTGTCCGCATGGACATCGTGTGCGTCATTTAAACGACCATTGGTGCTATGAATGCGTTCGTAAAATCCAAAACAACAACTGTGGATTTGACATTAACTATCTCAACAAGAACTACAAATCCAGATTGTTTATGCTCTGGAATCAAATCTCTGTTGGTGAGTGGGATGAGTGCTGGGAAGTGCCTTGGCTAGCTACAAAACGCACTCGCTTTCCTTCTTATCGGACATTAAACAACTCAAAGACTAATGACAACGTCAATATCCACAAGGTCATCTATCAATGCGCCTGGGGAGACGTTGGTAAGATGTTTGTTACACGCACGTGCAAAAACAAAAACTGTCTTAACCCTCTCCATTTAGTCTCAAGTTGGAATCGCACATTCCCTCCCAAAACTATACATCCATTTTGTGTTGAGTTTGACCCAGCAAAGGCAATGCAACATGCGCAAAATCAACTAAGAGACAAACCAATTCCTATTGTTGAACAACAGTACAAAAATACAATCCAACATCCGTTGGTACACAAAAATACCCCGGATTATGATGAAGAACAGGAGTTGTATTACGGTTCATATGTCCAGGAGTTTGGTAAGTCAACCACAAAGAACTCAGAATAATCCTTTAAGCCTTGGTACGTTTAGCCAAACATCGCTGCGGTACTTAAAAGGAACTCTTGGACCTCAGTGGAAAGTTGTTGGACGTGCTGATACCGGT
>JACCDG011397824.1_pt1 | contig 13416 bp, 32 predicted proteins | sample 7442471 | NCBI WGS metagenome assembly JACCDG01 (sample SAMN15323444, study PRJNA562643) | freshwater metagenome | isolation source: river surface water | place: USA:Blue River Watershed | collected 2017-08-17 | reverse complement strand
TGTATAAACTAAGAACACTGAGAGGAACGAACATGAACGACTACAAAAGCATTATCAAGACGAAGACCGTCAAAACCGCCCAAAAAGTGCTAAACACTAGGGGTCCGGGTGGAATTATGCTCTCTGTCATCCCTGATGACGAGTATATGGTGCGCCTTATCATTGGGGCAAGGGCTATCGACTGTACTCAGTGCTACGTGAACAAAGAATCTCTGAAAGAACTCAGTGACTTTTTGCTTGAACTCTCTGAAACCCTGCAATAACGTAGATCACACAAAGTTCACAAGTTAACCGAATCAAACAAAGGAACCAAGACATGACCCACTCTTTCGTGACCGACATCGTAGAAACCAAGGTTGTCAAGAAAGTCAACTTTGCCAAGGATGTTTACTTCCATAACGGTGCAAACATCAGCCTTGTTAAAAGTGGCACCACTGTCGAACTCGTGATTGGCGCTCATTACGACGACCGAGTTGCTTGTCACTTTGGCAAAAAGTCCCTGCTTACTCTTGCAGAAACTTTGAAGGAAGTCGCAGAAACTCTGTCTGACACCGAATAAAGCTTGTAGAATCGGTGAAGACCCTGTAAACAATACGAACAGAGACACAGAAAGGACTACGAAATGACTAACCCCTTCGTGAAGACTGAGACTGTCGTTACCACTTCCACTGAAACCAAGATCAACTACGTAACTGATGAATCTGGTCCCGGTGGTGTCTACATGAGTGTTCAACCTGATGGGACTTATGGTCTGCAAATGGTGATCGGCGCTCGATGGGACAAGCGTTGTGCCTACTTCTTCTGTAAAGAAACCCTTGCTGAATTGATTGGGAACCTGCAAGAAATCCACGATCTGATGCCTGATCGCAAGTAAAGCTTGTAGAATCAGTAAAGACCCTGTAAACAATACTGACAACAAAGAGGAAGGCTAGACAATGACCGAAGTTATCGAAAAGACTATGAGCGTCACGACTGTCAAGGATGTCATTAAGGGCCGAGGCACCCGCATCTGCACTGTGACTTTCCTCAAGACTGATGGCTCTGTTCGTGTTGCTAACGGCTTGTTCCGGCCTTCCTCGCACATTGTAGGGTCGGAGCAAGGCTTCCGTCAGTCTGAGCAGATGAAAGCCCGTGGTCAAATCCCCTTCTATGGCTTGCAAAAGAAGGCTTGGGTGTCGTTCTATGTTGACCGTGTGGTGGATATTCGTTGATGGTTGATATTTGCTTTTCGGACCATTTTGACCTAGGTTACTATAAAGCAGTGGCCAAACAAAAATATGGTAAATCTACCAAACAACCAACTGAAAACAAAGGAAAAACTATGGCTGATAAAGTCTTGTACGAAATCAAAGATGAACTTCGCGGCACTGTCTTTGGTCACAAACTCGCTGTCAATTCCAAAGGTGAGTGGGTGATGGAAATCAAAGGTACTGGTGCTGTTGTTGCTGTTGACAAAGAGACTGTCAGCAAGGTAGTGCCTTACACCATTGCTGTGAAGTACACTGAGGGTGGCACCGCCTATCACTACATCGCCAATGCTGATGATGGCTGGAAGGTCGATGACTTTGCTATCTGCCTGCCCTATGGTGCTGGTGGTTATCAGTTGGCCCGTATTGTGGCTGTTGACACCAAGTCTGACAAGGCTACTGCTGAGTTCAACCCCCTCAAGAGGATTGCATAATGTTCAAGGTCGGAGACGTTGTTAAGGGTAACGAGAACCACATCAACCATGTTCGTATGAATGATCGTGGCATCGTTACCTCTCTAGGTATCCTTCAAGACGAACACGGGGAAGAAGTGGAGGGTGTCTGGGTAGCTTGGGCCAATGAATTACCGGGCGTAACTCATTTCGCATACATGACAGAACTTACTATGGTGGGTGCTACGCTTTGAACCCTGTAGGACTAACTGTAGAACAACAGATGCATGTGCCTATAGCATCCTACATCAAACAACTGGAACAGCTATCATCTGCTTATGCTTGGGACGGAGAACTTGACAAGTGTGATGCTGTTCTGGTAGAACTACAAACAGTTAGAGAGTACCAAGTCGAATCAGGTAGCCTCTACTATCCAATGTTTTGAGAAGGGAACAACAAATGATTGACTATCGTAGTGGACTGTGGAATGATTGGACAGGTGGAAACCCACCTGTTATGGGTGGTGATCTGGTAGAGTTCTTTACCCGATCCATGATAGAAGATGGTGATGAAGAAGCAAGGGTTATGTCCGCTTCGCAGCTTGCCTTCCATTGGATTGATGATCCATCAGACATCGTGAAGTTTCGTGTCATCAAGAAAGCAGAGGAAGTCTAAGATGGACATCAATATCGGTGATAAGTTTCTGGTCCCTACCCGTGGTGGTACACCCTTCCATTGGGAGTTCGAGGGTTATGACGAAAGTGTTATTGAGGTAACAGTTCTTGACCCCTCAAGCAGTATGGCTTACTACTTCGCGGAAGGTGCGATCTGTGACCATATGTTCTATGGTCCGATGGTCTTTATGCAGGCTGGCGATGGCTACAAGCAGTGGGTTCCTGTTAGTGCACTTCGTCCTCTCGGAAGCTACAAATACAAAATCGGGGATGTTGTCCGAGTGTTGGAGAACCAGTACAAAAGTGGACTTTGCCCCGTTTCAGAAGTTGGTCGGCTTGTCTATGTGACTGACGTTATGGAACACGGTTGCCAGTTGTCGCTGGTTCCTGACAGCCACCCTGACGAACACAGCAGCCGTAGTTTGTTCTTCATGAACCATGAGTTTGAACCTTACGAGGGGTAACGACAATGCGTTTTGACCGTTTCTACTGCTACCAGTGTGAAATGTGGATTGATATGGTAGAAGACCTGTGTGGCGAGTGCTATACAGACTATGCAACAGAAGATCATTACGAGGATGACTACAGCGATGAAGACTGACTACATGGAAATCTCTCTTGGATCAGACTGGTATGACTACTTCAATGTGGAAGATCACTATCTGATCCTTGAAGGGTTTTATCTTTAAGACAGACTATGTGTTCCTTCTAGGGTATCCATCTAGTATCTCTATATAGACAGTAGATGGGTATCTTCTAGGGGAGTATCATATAGGGAACCTTGGCGGAAAGGTTCTTGTAGTAAGTGGGTGTATGGATGGTGCTTGTCAAGACCCGCCTAGAAGAATATTTCTGCTTGACACTACCAGCTACACAGTCTATCTATCAACATCTCAGAAGCAAAGGTGAGAATCAGATGAACGTCGAAAAACTGCAACAGGTCGAACAGTGGCTTCTCGCTGGCGCTCCTGAACGTGCTTTCAACATGAACAAGTTGGTCGAAATTCCTCCCGATCATAAGGAAAACTGGTGTGGCACTGCCTGCTGCATCGCTGGCTATGTGTACCAACAGAACGTCAAGTTTGACCCCACCAAGCATGACCACTGGTTCTATGGCTTCGGTGAGGTTGATGACCTTGCTACCAAGGCTCTTGGTCTTAGCGAGGGTGTTGCTAAGAAGCTGTTCTACATCGAAGACAGTGAAGGGTATCAATACGATGGTGATTGGGACCAAGTGACTGCTGCTGATGCTGCAAAAGCTGTCCGTAATGTGATTGAGACTGGAACCCCACAGTGGGAAACGATCTTGGACTTTAGTGAGGTGGATTACTAAGATGGCAAAGCACGTTTCTGTTGGACCCAAAGAAGAAATCTCTGAACGAAAACTTGGTTGGTATAGGTTCGATCAAAACCACAGCGGTGGCTTTTTTCACATGGATGAAGACGTTGCACACTATGTCTTTATCGAAGCCTATAGTACAAAAGAAGCAAACCAGATTGCAAAAAACATCGGCATCTACTTTGATGGCTGTCGTGAGGGTATGGACTGCGATTGTTGTGGTGATCGCTGGTATCCTGTTGACGAACCTGAGAAGGATTTCATTCTGTATTCTTGGGCATCTGGCAAAGGTTATGAAAGCAAGGTCTATGTCAGGGCTTTTGACTACTTCTCCACCCTTGCTGATGAAGACATGTTTGCAGAGGAAGGTAAGCCTTCTGTGATTGCTTACTACTCGGATGGTTCAAAGAACATCTTCTACAAAGAGTAACCCCTTCCGTGGAAATTGGAGTGTCTTATGTCTGAACGATATGGTAACAGGAAAGTCTCAAAGATGATTGCTGAGTGGCGTCATCTGGTAGAGGTGGCACGGGCCGAAGGCACTCCAAGCATCCAAGACGCTCTGGACAAGGTTGAAAGTCACATCGACTACGCCTATATGATGGCTTCAACACAAGGAAACGAGAATGAATGACTACGAACTAAAGCATCAGCCTTGTCCATACACAGACTGTGGTTCTTCTGATGCTTTTAGCTACAACACACAACTCCACATCGGCTTCTGCCATAGCTGTGGGAAATCATACCCCAAGAGAAAGATGAGAATCTTCGAGTGGGTCTCTGAGAAGTATCCCCTTAAGAGCAACAAAGGTGAAGAAGTGAGCGACAACGAAGACTTGATTGAAACCGAAGAACCCAAGGGCTTCTGGGACTTCCGTGGTCATAGGAAGGTTTCATCCTCAAGCATGACCTTCTATGGTGTGAAGTCGTTTGTGCAGGACGATCTGCCTATCAAGCACACCTATGTTTACCCGGATGGCTCTACCAAGACGAGGTTCTTCCCCAAAGAGTTTTCGACTGCTAATGGCTTCAAGAGTGATCGCCTCTGGGGGATGGACAAGTTTCCTGCTGGTTCTGCCAAGGCTGTGACCATCACAGAGGGCGAACTTGATGCTATGTCTGCCTTCCAGATGCTTGGCAGCAAGTACCCTGTTGTGTCGCTCCCTTCGGCTACTCCAAGTAAGAAGCTTCTGGAAAACTGCAAGGATTGGCTTGGTTCCTTTGACAAGATTTACCTGTCTCTGGATGCCGACGACAAGGCCGAACGGTTTGCCCTGAACCTCATGAACCTGTTTCCGGGTCGTGTCTATAAGGTGCCTCATGATGTCTACAAAGACGCTAATGAGTTTCTTATGGCTGACGCTGGCGACAAGTACCGCAGTGCTTGGTATTCGTCTGGTGTGTTCACCCCTGACAATATCTATGCCACTGAGGAAGACTTCCTTGAACTGCTGCACGACACCCCGGATCATGCCTACATTCCGACCAATATCTATGCACTGGACGAGAAAATCCTTGGTCTGATGCAGGGTCACTTCACTGTTATCAAGGCCCCCACAGGTATTGGTAAGTCGGAGTTTATGCGGTATCTGGAATACAACTTCATCAAGAACTATCCAGAGGTTCGCTTTGCTACGTGGCACTTGGAAGAAACGAAGCTTCGCTCTCTGCTTGGTGTTGTGTCCTACTATCTTGACGACAACCTGACGCGAAAAGACCTGATTACTGAAAAGAATCGCTTGCAAGATGTGGAAATGGCGATTAAACATATCACTCACAAGACGGGGTATATGCAATTCCACCTTCGGGAAGAAGACGGTGCGGACGAACTGATCGAACAAATCCGTATCCTGACGCAAGTGTATGGCTGCAAGTATGTGTTCTTTGAGCCGATCCAAGACGTTATCACGGTGTCTGGTGACGACAACAAAGAGTCCATGCTGGCTGACCTGTCTGTTCGGTTGTCTAAGCTTGCTGCTGATCTGAACATCGGCATTGTTACGATTGGTCACACTAACGAGAATGGTGACTTCAAGTATTGTAAGATGATTGGTCAACGTGCCTCGGTCATCATCGACCTTGAACGTGACAAAGAGGCTACTGACATGCTGGATCGTAACACAACCAAGCTTGTCGTTAAGAAGAACCGCCCGTGTGGGCTTGAAGGTGAAGCTGGTGAATTGCTGTTCAATGGCGATACGTTCACCCTTAGTGAGAAAGGATCAGGTTGGTAATGGACGACAGAGACGCTTTCTTTAAGTGGCTTAACGAACCTATGGTAGGCTTAGGCTACAATGCAAACAGCCGGATTAAATTTGCTGAAAGCATTGGTGCTAGTGTACAAGACCTTGAATGGGCTTTCATCTGTGGTCGAAACTCTATGAGAAAGGAAGTAGCTGGTGAAGATCAAGTCTGTAACTCTTGAACCCCTTCGTGGGAAACACTACAGCACTGACCTTGTTGTAGAGGTCTATGACCAAATGGGTTTTCCAAACGACATCCTCATTAGCATAGCAGGCTATTACCCTGCACCTAGTCAGAGGGAACTTGACAAGGGGTGGGAACTTGAGTATGGCATGGATGACGTAGAGACACATGCAGAGTATAGTCTGGCTCTGCTAATCAAAGAAGCACTTGAGAGGTCGGAATGAAAGTGTTAGAAGAAATTTTCCAAGAGTGGCTGGATGAACCCATGCTCTCTGGTAACTATGCAGCAACCCGTTTAGAGTTTGCCAAGAAATCTGGCGTAAAGGTTTCGGACCTTCGTTGGGCTTTCTGCATGGGCTACTGCCGTGGGAAAGATAGCATGAGTAAGTTTGTCACGGATAAGTTGAAAGAAATGGAGTCTAAATGAAGATCATCGTTCTGGACAGCGAAACAGACGGTTGGGTTGAGAATGTAACGAAGCTGCATGTGGTTGCTTGGACAGAAGACGGTGAGACGTTCCACCATACCAACGACAAAGCAAAGATAAGAGAAATCTTGTCACAGGAAGATACAAGGGTCGTGTGTCACAACGCTGTCCGATACGATCTTCCTGTATTCAATAAGCTTCTGAACACCAAGCTGACCTACCTTAACTTCATCGACAGTCTGGCATTGTCTTGGTACGTCAACTTTGACCGATCTGCACATGGTCTTGAAAGCTATGGCATCGATTATGGTGTTCCTAAGCCGAAGGTTGATGATTGGGAGAACCTGACCTACGAGGAATACGCTCACCGTTGCGTCGAGGATGTGAAGATCAACTGGCGTCTCTGGAAGGAACTGGAAGGCAAGCTTATCAAGCTGTACGGTTCTCTTGAGAAGGCTATGAAGGTCATCGACTACCTTGGTTTCAAGATGGACTGTGCAAGGGAAGCAGAGGAAGTTGGTGTCAAGCTTGATGTCGAACGGGCGCAGCGGAATTACGACGAACTGGAACGTCTCCAAGAGGAAAAGTTCAAGGAACTCGTAAAGGCTATGCCCAAGCAGCCTGTGTTCAAGACGTTCAAGCGTCCTGCACAGAAGGTCAAGAAGGATGGCTCTCTTACAGAGGCTTGGAAGAAATGGACCAACGTTCTGTTCCAAGCTGAGTTGCCCTCTGACTGCGACAAAGATGAAGTGGAGTTGATTGTCGATTGGGAAGACTCGAACCCCAACAGCGACATTCAGGTCAAGAACTGGCTCAATAGTCTCGGTTGGGAACCCCAGACATGGAAATACGAGAAGAACAAGAAGACAGGTGTAGAGAAGCGCATCCCACAGATCAGGTATCCTGCAACACATGCGGAAGCTGGTCAACTCTGTGAGAGCGTCCTAAAGCTTAAAGAGAAAGCCCCCGGAGTGGAAATTCTGGAAGGTCTTACTGTGATCCGTCACAGGAAAGGTTTCTTTAAGGCTCTGCTGGAAGGTCACAAGGATGGTTGGCTGAAAGCCTCTGTCGCTGGACTGACCAACACCTTCCGCTTCAAACACGCTAAACCACTAGCCAACATCCCCAAAGTGGAAAAACCTTGGGGTGGAGAAATCCGTGGCTGTCTGATTGCACCAGAGGGTTTTGACCTGTGTGGCGCTGACATGGTTTCCCTAGAGGATACCACGAAACGTCATTACATGAAACCCTATGACCCTGACTACGTAGAGGAAATGAGCAAGCCGGGGTTTGACCCCCACCTTAATCTTGCTGTATTCGCTGGTGCGGTGACTGAGTGGGAAGTCGAACAACACAACAAGGGTGAGATTAGCCTCAAACCCATCCGTAGCAAATACAAGGCTGCAAACTATTCGTGTGTGTACGGTGTTGGTGCTGCGAAGCTTGCAAGGGAAATTGGTGTGTCTGTCCCCGAAGCTGCCAAGATCATCAAGGCATATTGGGAGCGTAACCACTCTGTTACCAAAGCGACAGAGAGTTTTGTTGTCAAGATCGTAGGCAATTCCATGTGGTTGTTGAACCCTGTGTCGGGCTTCTGGCACAATCTGCGCTCTGAGAAGGACAGGTTCTCTACCGCTAACCAATCAACTGGTGTCTATTGCTTTGACACTTGGTTGTTCTTCTGCCGTAAGGCCAACGTGAAGGTTGCCATGCAGTTTCACGATGAAGTTGGCTTCTATGTGCCGAAGGCTACCTCTGAGTTTACAGAGGGTGTTTTGAAGGGTGCCATTGGTAAGACTAACGACAAACTCAAGTTGAACGTCCTGCTTGACATTGATACCAAGATCGGTAAAAATTATGCCGAAACACACTAAATAATCAAGAAGATTGGTTGACAAAAACCAACAATACAACTAACTGTATGAACCCGCAGCAACGAGTTGCGATCCCGACGACGAAGGCAATCTTGCCCCGAAAACATGAGGAAAACATGGCTAAGACCATCTACAAAGAAGTGACTACCAAAGGCGCTATCGAATGGGCGAAAATCTTCGAGGAAAACCGTGACATGAACGGTTTCGAGGGCCAGTACGAGGACAGCTAAGGTGCTTACGTTCTCACCCAAGTCTTGAACAAAGACGAGTTTGAGAAGCTGAAAAAGGCAGGCACCATGAAGAAGCCTATCCAGAAGCGTCTGATGGATGGTGAGATTGCCATCAAGTTTGAACGTCGCCATCTGGTGAAAGACAAGTCGGGTAAGGAAATCCCGCAGGCTGGTGGTGCGCCGAAAGTGGTTGGCCCCGATGGTAAGCGTTGGGACGTTGAAACCCAAGGTCTTATCGGCAACGGTACGATTGCAGAAGTGACCAACCTGATTACGACCTTTCCGGGTCAAGATGGTAAGACGGTTTCGCGCACTTCGCTGACCAAGGTTAAGATCGTGGAACACGTTCCGTATGTTCGTGAAGAAGAAGGGGAAGACGCATAATGAATATCTCGCTTCAATCGACCTGCACTTACACTAACAAGGTTGTCACTGTCGAACAGAATGATGTTGACTACCTTGGTGATGTGGCAGAGGTTATCCTGACCTTCCTGCAAGGTTCTGGCTATGGGTACGTGAAGCAAGTCGTTCTTATCAAGGACGATGGTAACGAAGTTGGGACAATGTGAGGTCTACCATGCAAATCAAGGCACTTGATACTACTGAGCGTGAAGAAGTTGGGTTCATCCATGAGAATGGCGCTCTTGTGTTGTTCCCTTCTAACAATGAACACGGCCCTATCGTGATTGGTGGTGTTTGGGGTAACTACGAAGATGACGATGACAACTACTTCGTCTGGCGTAGTGATGCTATTCGCGTCCTGTACCGTGGCGACAAAGTGGAGATTACTCTGTGAAAGTGACTGCGAAGCTGGTGGCTATGACGCAACCAACCATTGCCGTTCCTGCTTCTGATGCGGAAGCCCTAGTTGCATATTGCGCTAGGGTTTCCAACCCTTCTAATCAAGACAACCCCGCAGCTACCCGTTTGCTTAACCATTGTATCAGAAACAAACACTGGTCAATCTTTCAAATGGTCAACGCTGTTGTCGAGATTGAAGGGCCAAGGGACATCACACGACAGTTTACCCGACATGGTAGCTTGTTCACTATCGAACATGACAACATCATTAGGGAAGAACACGGCTTCGACCAAAGCCAAGGTGGTATTCAAGAGTTTAGTCAACGCTACTCTGACGAAATCGAGTTTACGGATCGTGACTTCCGTAGGCAAGATGACAAGAACCGTCAGAACAGCATTGATGATCTTGACCCTGTTGCCTTGGGTTTTGCAAACGCTGTCCAAGACCAACTGTTGTCTGTTGTCAAAGAAGCTTACGCAGAAATGCGACAAGACAATGTAGCTAAAGAGTGTGCAAGGGTTATCCTTCCCGAAGGATTGACCATGAGCCGCTTGTACGTTAATGGAACGCTTCGGTCATGGCTTCATTTCCTTCAAGTCCGAGACGATCCCGGTGTTACCCAATGGGAGCATGTCCTGTTGGCAAGAGAAATCAAGTCGGCACTTACCCCGGCTTTCCCGACTATCTTCAAAATGATGGAAGACAACAAATGACCCGGAAGCTTATCGAACCCGATGTGGTGGAAATTGCTGATGCAATCGTTTCCTCTAGCGAAGGTCTTACCGCAGACCAACTGACTGAACGTCTTATGTCGTACAGCGAAGCAACACAAGCTTACCTGATGACCAAGGGTCTGCTGATGCAACTCATTGCTCTTGAGTTTGATGTGTTGGACAAGGACATTTGGGAAGCTGTTGCCATTGTAACTGCTGCAATTCGTGAGGATTGACATTGACAAGAATTGTCCTAATTGACGCCGATCCGTTGGCTTACAGGGCAGTTTATTCTAAAGGTGGTGATACCCTCAGTGGTGTTGTTGAGAAGATCAATGATCTGTACCAGCAAATCACTGAGGATATTATCTACGAGTTTGGCAATGATCTAAAGTATCAGTCATTCTTGACCGGAAAGAATAACTTCCGACACGACATTGCCAAGGACTACAAGGGTCAACGGCCTAAAGAAAAGCCTGCCCTAATCAACTTCGCTAGGGATTACATCGCAGAAGAATACGATGCGGTTATCACTGATGGAGAGGAAGCAGATGATGCCATTGCTATTGCTGCCACAAAGCATTATCCTGATGCTATCATGGTGTCGATTGACAAAGACTTCCGGCAAGTCCCCGGTATCCTCTACAACCCGGTGAAGAAAGAGTTCGACAGGATTGACCACTGGAATGGTCTTAGGTTCTTCTATCAACAACTGTTGACAGGGGATAAAGTAGACAACATCCACGGTCTGTACAAGGTTGGTCCTGTCAAAGCTTGTAAAATCCTTGAAGGTGCTACGACAGAGTTTGAATTGTGGGGCCGTTGTCTTGATGCCTATGAAGGTGATCTTGAGAGGGCAGTAATGAATGGTAGGTTGCTTTGGCTAAGACGACAAGAAAATCAGCTTTGGGAACCGCCAAAAAGCTAGGTTTCCGATCTGGTCTAGAGGAAAAAGTAGCCAAGCAACTGACTGAGGCTGGTGTTGCTTATGAATACGAGACGACAAAGATCAAGTATGTCGTTCCTGAAAGTGTCCATAAGTATACACCAGACTTCGTTCTACCTAATGGTATCATCGTTGAGACTAAAGGCAGGTTTGTTGTTGCTGATAGGAAGAAACACCTTCTGATCCAGAAACAACGACCTGACCTTGACATCAGGTTTGTCTTCTCTAACTCTAAGACTAAGATCAGTAAAGGGTCTAAGACTTCCTATGCTGATTGGTGCGACAAGAACAACTTCATCTTTGCAGATAAGGAAATCCCAGAAGAATGGTTAAGGTAGTCAATGTGCTTCGGGGACCAATCCACTCGTCTGAGGTTCCAGATTGGGATCATGAAGAAGATGGTTTTGGATTACCCTACGAAGAAGGTTACATCCTTGATGTGATTGTCATGGATGATCGGGGTGTACTTGAACCATCACAACTGATCTTCCAGACCTTTGAGGATGCACGAAAGTTGGTCAAGCACTTCACTAAGCAAATCAAACCTATCAAGTGGAAGGATAACTTCTGATGGACGTTCACTGGTATGTCTTTGGTTGCAACTCTCTCGCAATTCAAGACTGGAATGTTGTCGATATTCAGAACACCGAAGAAGAAGCAATCAACTGTCTCAAAGATTGCGTTGAATACCAATACTGGAAAATCGAGAAGGTTTGGAGTTACCCGTTTTGACACTGCTTGTTGATCCCCCAGAAGGTTGGGCCTATGGTTTTCCTGCACCCTTGCAAGACGACTATGAAGCCCAACTCCGTAAAGCAGGGTATCCAGAGAAGGATATTCCACTTGCTTTGAAGCACTCACGTTACATCGGAAGCAGTGAAGAACTGCTAGAAAAGGTTAACAGTCGTGGTGACGACGAATGAGTGACACCCTTTACTATGAGGTAGGTCTTCTTGATGAAGACATCATCTACCTAAACACTCTACAAGAAGACCCTATGGTTCGCAGATGGTTAGGTATGCTGCGTAGATGTTACAGTGGAGTATCTTTGAAAGACAACCCATCTTATCTGAACGTGTATGTTTGTGAAGAATGGTTGAGGTTTTCCAACTTTAAGCGTTGGATGATTGGTAAAGATTGGAAGGACAACCACCTTGACAAAGATTTGCTAGGTGATGGCACCCTATATCAGCCTTCTTTTTGTTGCTTTCTCCCACCAAAAGTAAACTTCTTTATGGTAGAGAGTAAGTCTAAAAGGGGTGACTGTCCATTAGGAGTTTCGTATAGAAAAGACCGAGACTACTACGAAGCCTACTGCAATGATCCTTCTACTACAAAAAAGGTTCGGTTAGGCACCTTTGATGATCCATACCATGCCGCCGTGGCTTATCAACAACAGAAACTTATCTTTGCAAAGAAGCTTGCCACTGAAATTAGAGAACCACATATCTCTGAGCGTTTCGTATCAAAATACGAGTCAAAGCTGCAAGATGCAAAGGATAAACTAGCGGAGTTTTTAGGAACAAATGAGTAAACGCGCCTCTGTCTCTGGCAACAACATCAAACCTGTTGTCAGAAAAGAGCGTGACTTTTACCCGACACCAAGGAAGGCTGTAGAACCTCTAGTGAAACATCTAGAAGGGGAAGCAACCTTCCTTGAACCTTGTGCTGGTAATGGCGCTCTCATTGAACATATCGAGAAGTTGACAGGTTACTATTGGCTATGTAAGAAAGCTTATGACATCGACCCACAGCCGACAAACTACTCTGTAAGGATTGAACAACGCAATGCTCTGTCCTTGACTTACAACGATGTTGTCGATGTTGACTACATCATCACGAACCCACCTTTCCAGTGGGACATGCTAAAGCCATTGCTTGACCATCTGCCAGAACTTCGACCAACTTGGTTGTTGTTACCTTTCGGATATGCTTGCAATAAGCGGATGGCACCCTATATGGAGAAGTGTAAGAAGCTAGTTCCTATCGGAAGGGTCAAATGGATCGAAGACAGTAAGGCAACAAGCACAGATGACTTCGGTTGGTATCTGTTCACTGATGAACAACAAACCTCAACTAAACTGTATGCAAGAGTATGAATAAGCAACAAATCCTCCAACTCATTGAAGATCGTGGTTTCACCAACATCTTGCGTGACCATGACTTGACCCTCTGGAAAGTCCTCGAAATCCTAGATGATCTAGGCTACATTTATCTTGAAAGGTACGACGAATGAACCTTGGTATCGTTGCTTGGGTTGCAACTGCTGTTCTTGCAATCTTGAAACTGTCAGGTCTTGCAGTTATCGGCTGGTGGACAGTCTTCTCCCCTGTGTTGGCATTTAC
>JACCDG011980056.1_pt1 | contig 13422 bp, 12 predicted proteins | sample 7442471 | NCBI WGS metagenome assembly JACCDG01 (sample SAMN15323444, study PRJNA562643) | freshwater metagenome | isolation source: river surface water | place: USA:Blue River Watershed | collected 2017-08-17 | reverse complement strand
GGGCGAAGGCAGGCCGAACGTGCCGCCACGTGCCCAGGCGGCACACCAGCAGGCGATGATGATGGTCAAGTCGCTGCAGCGCCGCGTCAACGGCAAACCCTTGCTGGAGTTCAGCTATCACGACCACGGCTCGCTGGTATCGCTGGGCGAATACAGCACGGTGGGCGCGCTGATGGGTGGCCTGCGCAGTGGCGAGCTGTTTATCGAGGGCAAGTTCGCCAAGTGGATGTACTGGTCGCTGTATAAAAAGCATCAGGTGGCGATCAACGGCTGGTTCCGCACCTGGCTGATTACCTGGGTGGATGCCATCCACCGCGTGGCACACCCGCGTATCAAGCTGCACTGATCTGCTCCTGCCGCAACGGGCGGCATGGCAATACATGGCCACGGCTTTTGCTGTGGCCATTTTTATGCCCCGTTTGCCTCACAGGCATTTTTTTGCACTATCTTGCAATAGATGCCCGAGCCGAGATGATGACAACCCGGCCCCTGATCCCCGTTTATTGACAAAGCCCGCCATGACCCCGATGACACGCTGTTTTGTAGTGATATTGCTGATGTTGCAGCTGGCCGGCTGCGGCAAATCCGGGCCGCCGCCACTTCTGATCGGAGTAAGCGGCAGCAGCAGCGATGCGCTGTTTGCGCTGGCAGAGCAACACCGGTTTTTTGCGCAGGAACACCAGCCCGTGCAAACCCGGCTTTACGCCACCCCGGCAGAAGCCGCACAGGCGCTGGCCAAGGGCGAGGTCGATGCAATCAACAGCAATGTGCTGGAAACCGTGAAGCTGTTTGAGCAGGCCAGCTGGCAGCCAAAAATCTTCTGGGCGATGAGTTATTCCAATGGCGGGCAGGTATTGCTGGCGCGCAGCGGCATCAACAATGTGGCTGCGCTGGCAGGCAAGCGGGTGGCGTATCGCCAGGGCACGCTGGACGTGCTGGCGCTGTATCTCGCACTGCAACAGGCAAAACTGCCACTGGCGCAGATACAGCACCTGCCGCTGCCACCGGCCGCCAGCCTTGCCGATGCCGGCAGCGATGCGCTGCTGCTGCCGGCCACCCAGGCCGAAACACTGCTGGCAGGCCAGGGCTGGAGCAAGCTGTATGACTCAAGCCAGTCGCCCGAGGTGCTGCTGGAGGTGCTGCTGGCCAACGAAACCCACATCCGCAAACGCGGGCTGGATCTGGACAAGATGATGCGGGCGCTCGGCCGTGCCGCCCGGCTTGCCGCACCGCAAGCCGGTCAGGTATGGCTGGATCGGGCGCAGCAGAATCTGTATTTTGCCGCCGCCGGCCGCCTGGCCGAGGCGCTGTATCACGCCGATGCCGCGCTGCGCAGCAGCAGCCAGCTGAGCAAGCCGGCCTGCGGCCGCTTATGCATCGATAACCGGGTGATGGAGCTGCCCAGCGAATAAGCTACCGGCCGTATCAACCGGGCCAGCCAATGGCACCGCCCATACCCTGCAAGGCAAGCGGGGTGCGGCCTGCAGGCCGGGCTGCAAGGCGCGCCCAGCTTACCCTGCAAGCCGGCAGGATCAAGGCAGCGGCTGCCAGCCCGGATGCTGGAAATACTGGCCGTAGTTGTTCAGCCCCTTTACCACCTGCTGCGCCCCTGCGGCCGGCGTGCCGCCGCCCTTGCCCTGCATGGCCGCAGCACCGGCCAGCATCTCTGCCAGCACGGGGTGCAACATGGCATCGGTGCGGGCATCCAGCTTGCACTTGGCCACCACCTGCCCCAGTTGCTGCTCTACCTGCTGCCCCAGCCGGGCAGACGCGGCCTTGTCGAGCGAGCCATTACGAATCGCCGGCAACTGTGCGGCCAGCAACTGGCGCAACTGCGCCATGCCGTCACGCAGCACCTGATCGGTGGGCCACTGTTTGCCGTTATCCAGCACCAGTTTGCCGGTTTGCTGCTGATGCTGATGGTGCTGCTGGTGATGCGAGTGATCGGCCGCCTGCAGCTGCGGCACGGCACCCGCCAGCAGCAATGCCAGCAGGGCGCCAGCGGGTTTGAACAAGATAGCCATCGATTGCTCCTGTCGGATGTGTGTCGGAAGTGAGCGGCCATTACAGCGCAGCGCCAGCCCGTCCGCCATGAGCCGGGTCAAGCAGCCACCGCATCTGCCACCTGACGGAAACCGCCCATAGCCCGACAGGCGGCGCCCATGCAGCCAGCGGGCACCATTATGCTTTTGCCATATCACGACGACGAGAAGCCACGCCATGGCCCTGCCCTCTGCCTCCAACACAACCAGCGCCGCACTGCTGCTGGCCAGCCTGAACGCCTGCACCGGCGGCGGCGCTGGCGGCAACGACAGCAGCACGCCCCCACCACCGCCGGCACGCAACGACATCAGCGAACAGCAGGCGGCACGTTTCCTGCAGCAGGCCGCGCTGTCATCCACCGCAGCAGAGATTGCCGAGGTGCGCGGCCATGGTTACAGCGGCTGGCTGGATCGGCAATTTGCCGCCCCGCGCAACCAGAGCCATTGGGACTGGATGGCCGGGCGCGGTTATCACGCAGATGCCAACAACGCCAACAATTTCAACGGTGCCGACAACACCTTCTGGCGCAAGCTGATCAGCGCGCCGGATACGCTGCGCCAACGCATGGTGCTGGCACTGTCGGAAATCTTCGTGGTGTCGATGGTCGGCCTGCCGGTGGCGTGGCGCGGCTTCTGTATTGCCCATTATGTTGACCTGCTGGAGCAACACGCCTTCGGCAACTACCGGCAATTGCTGGAGGCCGTCACACTCTCCACCGGCATGGGCAATTACCTCAACCTGCGCGGCAATCAGAAAGAAGACACCAAAACCGGCCGGGTGCCGGACGAAAACTATGCGCGCGAGGTGCTGCAATTGTTTTCGATCGGCCTGTATCAGCTCAACCTTGATGGCAGCGTGATCACCGACGGCAACGGCAAGCCGCTGGAAAGCTACACCCAGGACAGCATCACCGGCCTGGCACGGGTATTCACCGGCTGGGATTACGATGGCTACAACAAGGCCGACCCCGGCTTTCAGCAACGGCCGCTGGTATTTAACGCGGCGCGCCACTCGGCACTGGAAAAACGTTTTCTCGGCGTAACCGTCACCGCCGGCACACCCGGCACCGATGCAATGCGCATCGCGCTGGATAGCATTGCCAACCACCCCAATGTTGGCCCGTTTTTCTGCCGTCAGCTGATTCAGCGCCTGGTGTGCAGCAACCCCGGCCCGGCGTATATCGCGCGCGTGGCGGCCGTGTTCAACAACAACGGCAATGGCGTGCGCGGCGATCTGCAGGCGGTTGTCCGCGCCATTCTGCTGGATGAAGAAGCGCGCCGCGATCCGGCCAGCCAGCCGGCCAGCTGGGGCAAGCTGCGCGAGCCGGTGCTGCGGCTGGTGCAGTGGGCGCGCACCTTTGGCGCCAGCTCGCCGAGTGACTTATGGAATATCGGCGACACCAGCGATCCGAGCCGCCGGCTGGGGCAAAGCCCGCTGCGCTCACCGAGCGTATTCAATTTCTTTCGCCCCGGTTATGTGCCGCCCGGCACGGCATTTGCCACTGCCGGGCTGGTGGCGCCGGAGCTGCAGATCACCAATGAATCAAGCGTGATCGGCTACATCAACTGGATGCAAAGCGTGATCCAGAGCGGCGCTGGCGAGGTCAAAGCGAATTACGGCGACTGGCTGGCGCAAGCCGGCGATGCCCCGGCACTGGTGAATAAACTGGCCTTGCTGCTGGCCGCCGGGCAACTTGGCAGCAACAGCATCGGCACCATCAGCAACGCCGTTGCCAGCATCAACCCGAGCAGCGACAGCGCGCGCCTCAATCGCATCTACGCCGCCATCCTGCTGGTGATGGCTTGCCCTGAATACATTGCGTTCAAATAAAGGCCGCGCCATGTCGATCCAACACATCACCCGTCGAGAATTCCTGCGCCGCAGCGCCAGCCTTGGCATTGTTGGCGCCGCCGCGCCCTGGGCGCTGAATCTGGCCACAATCGGCGAAGCCGCAGCCGCCAACGCACCCGGCGATTACAAGGCACTGGTGTGCGTGTTTCTCAATGGTGGCAATGATCACGGCAATACGCTGGTGCCTTACGATGCCGTCAGCCACGCCGCCTACGCACAAATCCGCCAGACACTGGCCACGCCGCGCGACAGTCTGGCCGCCACCGCGCTCAACCCGGCCATTGCCCTGCCCGATGCACGGCAAATGGCCCTGGCACCACAGCTGGCTGCGCTGAAAACCCTGTTCGACAGCGGCAAGCTGGGCGTAATGCTGAACATCGGCACCTTGATCCAGCCCACCACGCTGGCGCAATACAAGGCCGGCAGTGTGCCATTGCCGCCGAAGCTGTTTTCGCACAACGACCAGCAATCGTTCTGGCAATCGTCACAAGTGGAAGGCGCACCCAGCGGCTGGGGCGGGCGCATCGGTGATTTGTTCCTGTCGAGCAACGCCACCTCCACCTTTACCTGCATCAACGTCAGCGGCAATGCGGTATTCATGACTGGCCAGAACGCCGTGCAATATCAGGTGGGGGCCAGCGGCCCGACGGCGCTGCGCGGCGCCACTTCGCTGTATGGATCACAAGCCTGCGCCAGCGCCCTCAACAGCCTGATCCGCGCCGGCAGCAGCCGCACGCTGGAAAACGAACACAGCGCCGTGGTGCGCCGCGCGCTGGATGCCAACGCCCAGCTCACCGGCGCACTGGCCGGTCTGCCGGCATTGGCCACCGCTTTCGACAGCGCCAGCCCGCTGGCCACACAATTGCAGATGGTGGCACGCATCATCGCCGCACGCAGCCAGCTCGGCGCCAGCCGCCAGGTGTTTTTTGTCTCGATTGGCGGCTTTGACCTGCACGACAACCTGCTGGATCAGCACCCCACCCTGCTCACCCATATCGCCAACGCCCTCAACAGCTTTTATGCCGCAACGGTGGAGCTGGGCATTGCCAATGCGGTCACCAGCTTCACCGCCAGCGATTTCGGCCGCACCCTCAGCTCCAACGGCGACGGCTCGGACCACGGCTGGGGCAGCCACCATTTCGTGCTCGGCGGCGCCGTCAACGGTGGCCGATTCTACGGCGCACTACCCTCGGTCAGCGTCAATGGCCCCGACGATGTCGGCCAAGGCCGCCTGCTGCCCGGCACCAGCGTCGACCAACTCGCCGCCACACTGGCAAGCTGGATGGGCGTCAGCGATGCAGACCTGCCGCTGGTAGTGCCGAACATCGGCAATTATTCAACGCGTAATCTGGGCATGTTCCGGGCGGGTTAAGCACCACTGCCGCGAAAATAAGGTTGTAGGTCGGACTTCAGTCCGACGCGGTGCCGAACGCAAGCGACTGCGTCGGACTGAAGTCCGACCTACAAAAACTGCTTATTTTCGCACCAGTGGGGTTAAGCACGGCTGCAAGGCAAGATGGGCGCGGCCTGCAGGCTGGGCTACAAGGCAATACCAGCGCGGCCTGCAGCCCGGTGCGCATGGCTTGTCGGCGCTCGTTTCCGGCGCTCTGGCCAAGCCAACCGGCCACTCAGGCCTGGGCCGGACCTGGCCACAGGTGGGGCATATTCGCCCAATTGCGATCCATTGCCGATTCTGGCATAACAGGCGCTCGTGCATCGACGATCCGCTTTCATGCGTAAGAATCTCCTTTTAGTCCTGCTGATGTTTTTCTCCCCGGCGCAGGCACAATCCAGCCAGGAACATTGGCGCCTGCTGATATCCGGCGACTATCACGGCGACGAAGCGCCGACCAAACCCGGTATCGGCTGGCTAGCCTTGATTCCGCTGGGTGGCGTGTGGCGGCTGGAACCGGCGCTTGTGGCCCCATCAGAACACACGTTTTTTCACACAGCACCAGGAGCACACATGAAAAGTAATCCGGTTGGTTGGTTTGAAATCTATGTGCAGGACATGCCGCGCGCCAAGGCGTTTTACGAGGCGGTATTTCAGGTCGGGCTCACGCCGCTGGACAACCCTGACCCGCAGGGTTTTCCGGACATGCAGATGCTGGCGTTTCCATCGTCGATGGAAGATTACGGCGCGGCGGGGGCGCTGGTGCACATGGCCGGCTGCCCTTCCGGTGGCAGCACGCTGGTGTATTTTTCCTGCGAAGATTGTGCGGCCGAGGCAGAACGTGCTGCGGCCAATGGTGGCCGCTTGATCAAAGGCAAGATGTCGATTGACCCGCATGGCTTTATTGCCATGGTGATGGACACCGAGGGCAACGTCATCGGCCTGCATTCGATGCAATAAAACGTATTGGGTAGCGGGCAAGACAGACTCCGGGGCGTGTGTCCCGGTTTTTCTTTGCTGCGGCAAACCAGCGCAGTCGGCAAAGCGGGCAACAAACCACGGTTGTCACCGGCAAACCTCGGCCCGGCCCGGCAAAGCGCATCCACACTGGGCTGCAGCCTGGCCTGCGGGCCAATGCCAGAGCGGGCTGCAGGGCAGGCGGTGGGGGCACTGCCGTAGCAACAAGCTTGCAGGTTGCGACTGAAGGCCTCTACAAAAAACCACTTGTTTTCGCGGCAGTGGCCTGTGTGGGGCAGGATCAGCGGCTGGCGGGGATGTCGGAGAGGGTTTTGCAGCCGCACTGGGCCATGGTGGCTTCGAGCTCATCACGCAGCAGGCGGATGGTGTGGGCAACGCCGAGGGCGCCGGCGCTAGCCAGGCCCCAGATGGCCGGGCGGCCGATCAGCACGGCGCAGGCGCCGAGTTGCAGCGCCTTGAACACATCGCGGCCGTTGCGGATGCCGCTGTCGAACAACAAGGGCAATTGGCCGCCGAGCCGGTCGGCAATCGCGGGCAGGCAGTCGATGGCAGCGGGGGCGCCGTCGAGCACGCGGCCGCCGTGGTTGGAGATCACCAGACCATCGCAGCCGGCATCGGCGGCGCGTTGTGCATCGTGCGGGTGGAGGATGCCTTTCAGCAGCAGCGGGACGGTGATCTGCTGGCGCAGCCAGGCAAAGTCGTCCCAGGTCGGCGCCTGTGCCATCCAGCCATCAAACACCTGGCTCTGGCCGGCGGCAACCGGGGCGGCAGCCAGTGGCGCCTCCAGATTGACGGCGCGGATGGCGCCGGGCAGCGTCAGCGAGGCGAGTTTCACCGGGGCGTCGATGGTGAACACAATCAGCGGATAACCGGTAGCGATGGCGCGTTGCGCCAGCCGCAGCGTGCGCTGGCGTTCGCCTTGCCAGTAAAGCTGGAACCACGGCGCGACACCGCCGGTCTGCTGCGCGGCGGCGGCGATCTGCTCCAGTGGCTGGCTGGCGAGGCTGCTGACCAGTGTGGTGCCGCCCTGCGCGGCGGCAGCCATGGCGCCAGCGCATTCGCCATCCGGGTGAAACAGCCGCTGGTAGGCAACCGGTGCCAGCAGCAGCGGGTGTTCCAGCGGCTGGCCAAACAATTGCAAACGGGTATGGCCGCCAGACACATCGGCCAGCGGGCGCGGCCACAAGGGGATGGCGTCGAAGGCGCGGCGATTGTTGGCAAGGGTCAGATCATTGCCGCTGCCGCCCTGCAGATAAGACCACGCAACCGGGTCAAGCAGGTTGCGGGCGTGGTTTTCGTAATCGGCGGCACAGCTGATGCCGGCGGGGATGGTGTTGCGGGCCGGCTGGCTCACGAGTCAGCCCAGCGGCGCAGCAGGTTGTGGTAGATGCCGGTGAGGCGCACCACCGGGCCGGTTTCGCCGTATTGCTCGCGCAGGTCGAGCAGTGCCATGTCCATGTCGTACAGGGTACGGCGCTGGCCGGGGTCGCGCACCATGCTCTGGATGAACATGAAACACGCCAGCCGCTGGCCAGATGTAACCGGCGCAACCTGGTGGATCGACGATGAGGGATACACCACCATGCTGCCGGCCTTGAGCTTGAGGCCGTGGGCGCCGAAGGTGTCTTCGATGGTCAGCAGGCCGCCTTCGTATTCGTCCGGCTCGGAGAAAAACAGCGTCGCCGAGACATCGGCGCGCACATAGCCGCTGCCGTCCGGCAGCAGGCGCATGGCGTTGTCGGTGTGGTAGCCGTAGTGGTTGGTGTCTCCGCTGTAGCAGTTGAAAAACGGCGGCAGGATTTTCAGCGGCAAGGCGGCGGTGAAAAACATCGCATTGCGGTTGAGCGCACCCAGCACCAGTTGCCGCAACGCAATCAGCTGCGGGCAGCCTTCCGGCAATTGCAGGTTGTTTTTGGCCACCGCCGCCTGCGGCCCGGCAGTGATCAGGCCGCTGGCCCACTGTGCCTCGGCCAGCAGCTGGCGGCCTTGCGCCAGTTCTTCGGCGGTCAGAACGTTATCGATGGTGATGAGCATCGTCGCTAAACCTTTGTGGTTAAACAAACACACCTGCCGATGAAGCTAGCTCAACCGGCAGGCAAACGCGGTGGGGGTCTACCCCAGCGTTGCGAAAACAGAAGCTGTAGGTCGGACTTCAGTCCGACGCGGTGCCGAACGCAAGCGACAGCGTCGGACTGAAGTCCGACCTACAGATGACTCATTCCGATTCCGCAGTCAGATCAAGTGTGGCGCGAAGACAAGCCGAAGACAGTGCGTTAGCACGGCAAGGCGCAGTCGACAAGACCACAGTTGATCTGCGTGCGGAATCAGAACTTCAACTCGCCGGTAAGAATCGCCTTGCGCTTGGTGCCGGGCACGGTGAAGCCGCCATTGTCGTAGATCGAGTCGTAATACAGCTTGTTGGCCAGGTTCTGGATGTTCAGGCGGACACCCCATTTGCGCTGCTCGTAGGCCACCATTGCATCGTAGCGCTCATAAGCCGGCGCGGTGTTCGGGTGGAAATCGGTTTCACCCGGCAGGGTCGGAATGGCACCGGCACCGCTCGGGTTATAGCCGTAACGATCACCCTTGGCCTCGACACCGCCGCCCACTTTCCAGCCGCCACCCAGCTTGTAGGTGGTCCAGAGGTTGAAGGTGTAGGGTGGCGTGTTGCGCGCGCGCTGGTCCTTGTAGCCTTCGTTGGCTTTGGTGATGGCGCCGGTGGTGGCGTTGATGTTTTCTGCCACTTCGAGAATCGTCGCATCCATCAGCGCCAGGCCGGAGAAGATATCCCAGTTTTCGTTGATGCGGCCGGCGGCTTCCAGTTCGATGCCGTCTGTGCGGCGCTTTTTGGTGAGGATGGCGGCAGTCGATTCCAGATCGGTGTTGCGCTCCCAGTCTTTTTCGGCGCGATAAATCGCGGCACGCAAGGCCAGATCACCATCGGCCAGCAGCCATTTGTTACCCAGCTCCAGCACTTTGCTGCGCTCTGGCGGCTGCGGCGCCACGGTCAGCTGATACAGGTCGGCGGTGGGGCTGAACGAATCGCTGTAGCTCAGGTAATAATGTGTCTGCTCGGCCGGGTGGAACGACAGCGCGGCACGGGTGCTCCACTCGCCGTATTTCAGCTGCGGCGAGGTAGCGCTGGAATAGTTGGCATCCATGTAGTCGCGGCGTGCACCCAGCGTGGCTTTCCAGCGCGGTACAAATTCCACGGTGTCCTGCGCGTACATGGCGTAGGAGTTGGACTTGAAGCGGGTCGGGTTACCCAGCGGATTGGCAATATACGGCTGGTAGTTGGGTGGATTGGCCACGGTGGTGCCACCAAAGTTGTAGAGGCCGTGACGGTAGCTGTCTTCCTTCAGGTATTCCACGCCCACCAGCAGCTCGTGGCCCATGCCCAGCGCGTTGAATTTATTGTTGAAGTCCGATTGCAGGGTCAGGGTTTCATAATCCATCACCCGGTTCTGGTTGCCGCCCACGGTGCCCAGTGCGTTGGGCGGGGTAGTCAGGTTGGGCGTCTTGGCCCAGTAGCTGCGATCGTAATCGGCATAACGCAGCTGGGTGCGCCATTCACTGCCCGGTGAAAAGCGATGCGTATAGGTGCCGGTGCTGATGCGGGTTTTGCTGTCGTCAAAGTTGCTGTCGATGCCGAAGAAGGTGTCGGCAGGCAACCTGTCGCCCGGCAGACGGGTGCTGGCGTCAAAACTGTTGCCGTAATCGGGGATATCGTCGGTGGTGGTGGTGATGTGGCTGAGGATGAATTCATCCGCAGTGCCCAGGCCATAACCGAAGCTGGCAGCCAGGCCTTCGCGGTGGATTTCCGGCTCGGTGCCGCTGGCCGGGTTGGAGCGCCAGCTGCCTTCATCACGGTTCATCACGTTCACACGCAGCGCCATGTTTTCACCCAGCACCTTGTTGAAGTCGCCGGTCTGTTCCATGTAGTTGTCGCTGCCGAAGCTTGCCGTCACCTTGTTGGCATCGTAGAGAAACGGTACCTTGCTCACCTGGTTGATCACACCACCCGCCTGGCCACGGCCAAACAGCATGGCGGCAGCGCCGCGCAGCACGTCGATCTGCTCCAGATTGAAGGTTTCGCGGTTGTATTGAGCGGTATCGCGGATGCCATCCAGGTAAACATCGCCAAAGGTGTAGAAGCCGCGCAGCATCATGTTGTCGCCCGAGCGGCCGCCCTCGGCGGCGTTGAAGGTGAGGCCGGATACGTTGCGCAAGGCTTCGCGCAGCGAGCCAACCTGCTGCTCTTCCATCATGGTATGGGTAACGGTGGTAACGGCCTGCGGAATGTCGTGCGGATCCTGCAGGGTTTTGCCGACGCGAGTGGTGGTGGCACGCATGCCGTCCTGCTGTGGCTCGTTGCCGGCCTGCACCTTGACGGTGGGCAGGGTTTTTTCCTTGTCGGCCTTGCCGGTGGCCGCTTGATCGGCAACGGCATGCAGCGACATGGCCATCAATGCCGCGCCCAGCGGCAGCAAGCGGGTACGTTTGAGATCGGCCGGGCCATTGTTTGTGCTGGGCGCAGCCAGTGCCGCCCCCTCAAGCTGAGTCTTGTGTAACACCTGTAGCTCCATATTATTGATTGAATGATTGGCTGGCTGGCACAAGGCTGGCTGGCTGGTAAAAACGGCAATGCAGTGCTTGCCGCGGTGAATCAGGGAAGAGGCCGATTCATTCAGGGTTGGCGCGGATCGGTAACAAAACCGATGCGGGTCAGCCCGGCGCGGGACGCATCCGACATCACCTTCACCACTTGCTTGTAGGCGGTGTCGCCATCGGCGCGGATATGCAGTTCGGTCTGGGTGTCCAGCCGCGCGGTTTCGCCCATGCGTGCCGGCAAGGCATCCGCCTGGATCAGTTCACCGTTCCAGTAGATGCTGCCGCTGGCATCGATGGAAATCTGCACGTTTTCACGCTTGGGGATGTTTACCTGGCTGCTGGCACGGGGCAGATCGACTTTGACTGCGTGCGTCAGCAGCGGTGCGGTGACAATGAAAATCACCAGCAGCACCAGCATCACGTCGATCAGCGGAATCATGTTGATCTCGGCCATCGGCTGCGACTGGCGCGAATCGGACAGGCTGCCGAAGGCCATTATGCGGCCTCCGTCAGATTGCGCACGTTGGCGCGGCTGGTGGCGGGTGCATCGTTGCGGTTGCCGGTGGACATGAAGGCAAACAGGTCATGCGCGAAGCCGTCCACTTCGGTCAGCAGCAGCCGGTTGTTGCGGTTGAAGGCGTTGTAGGCCAGCACTGCCGGAATCGCCACCGCCAGGCCCAGCGCGGTCATGATCAGTGCCTCGCCCACCGGGCCGGCCACTTTGTCGAGCGTGCCCTGGCCGCTCATGCCAATCGCCAGCAGCGCGTGATAAATCCCCCACACAGTGCCAAACAGGCCGATGAACGGCGCACTGGACGCCACCGATGCCAGTACGGTGTGGCCGTATTCCAGGCGCGCAGTATCCTGCTCGATGGCGCGACGCAGCGCGCGGGTGAGAAACTCGTCAGCGCTACCCGATTCGATCATGCGCCCGCCGCGTTTGTCGCGATGTTGCTCGGCGGCACGCAGGCCATGATGGGTGAGGTGCGAAAACGGATCGGCAACGCCGTTTTGCTTGATGTGGGCGGCCACCTGCTGCATGTCTGCCGCATTCCAGAAATGTCGCAGAAACTCGCGCGAGCGGCGGCGGGTTTGCCAGTTGCTCCAGGCCTTGGATACGATCAGATACCAGGTGGCAACCGACATCAGCGCCAGCAACACCAGCAATACATGGCCAACCACATCAGCCTGGGCCAGAAAATGGGCAAAACCCAATGGTTGTTGCATCAATCAACTCCGCAGTGAAAAAGAAATCGGCACCAGCACCCAGGCAGCAACAGTCTTGTCGCCCTGGCGTGCCGGCGTAAAGCGCCAGCGTTGTACCGCATCGCGTGCAGCGCGATCCAGACGTTCGAAGCCGCTGGAATCGCGAATATCCACCTTGCCGGCATGGCCGTCGGCAGCGACGAATACATGCAGCAGCACCTGCCCCTGCTCGCCCAGCTTGCGCGATAGTGGCGGATAGGCCGGTGCCGGGTTGTCCAGATAATCGGCGTCAAAACGCGGTGCCGAAACTGGGGCCGGCTCGCCGGCGCTGCTGGCGGGTGCTGCGGCCACGGCAGCCGGGCGCGCATCACTGCTGGCAGCCGGCACCTCAGCCGGCACCTCAGCCGGCACCGGGGCCGGCGCACTGGCTGGCGCCGGTGTTTCGGTCTGACTGGCAAGCAGGGTTTGCGGCCTGACCGGCAGCGGAGGCGCCTTGTGCACACTCGCCGGCAAGGGCTTGGGCGGCTCGGTTACCTGCTGCGGCGCGGGTTCCGGCGCAGGCATGGTGAGCAGGCTCACCATCAGCGGCTGCGGCAGGCCGATGGCATCGGCCACCGGTTTGATGCTGAGCAGCAGCACCGCAACCAGCAGATGCAGGCCCGCCACCAGCAACAGGGCTCGCCAGTTGGGTCCATCCTGGTCATGCATGTTCATTTGGTGAGAATCATCTTGTTCATGCGGGTGATGCGCAGCCGGTAATCCTGGCCATCATGGCGAATCACGATCTCCTGCCGCCCCTGAAACAGGGCATCGGACAACCAGAGCGGCGTCGCCAGACCCGCCGCAGGCTGGGCGGCAATGGCAGGCTTCAGGGGTGGGCTCATATCCGGCAACACTGGAGACTCCTCGCATGACATCAGAAGCGGCACCGACAATCGGCGCCAGCATCAATGAGAACTATTTACATTTAATAATCAAATGATATCCATTATCATTTATATTTGCAATAGCCCTGCAAGCATGCGGGTCTGGCGCGGTCGCTCACCATGCCGGTGGCGCACAAAAGCCAACGGCCCGCAGTGCGGGCCGTTGCTGGCGTTTAGAAGACGCTGATTTATTGACTGCGCGGGCGAATTACTGCGTCGCGCGGTGCTCGAAAGCTCGCCTATCCTCATGATATGTCTCGCTTTGACCAGCCACTTGGCGGCTTGCCGCCTAGCAGCCTGTCGGACTTGACCCTGCCAAGTTGAAGAAATCGGGCCAGAAAGGCTGAAATTCGCTGTTTTTGGCCTGAAGACGCACGATTGCCCCCTTTTCTTGCTACTGCAGACGCAATACGG
>JACCDG010779722.1_pt1 | contig 13422 bp, 11 predicted proteins | sample 7442471 | NCBI WGS metagenome assembly JACCDG01 (sample SAMN15323444, study PRJNA562643) | freshwater metagenome | isolation source: river surface water | place: USA:Blue River Watershed | collected 2017-08-17 | reverse complement strand
TCTCCCTTACTTGCTCCCAACTGAATCGTCTTCAACGAAAAACTACCATCCAATAAATTCGTTCCATCAAAGCTCGTCTGCGTCGCGATTCGTTGATACTCCGCATACAACGACTCAAGCTCTTGATTCAGATTCGCTCGATCCTCCACCGTCGCCGTGCCGTTCGATGCTCGAAGGGCGATCTCCTTCATTCGATGCACGATATCCATCTGCGCAGACACCGCTGACTCCGCCGTGGCGATCATTCCCAGCGCGCTATTGATTCCAAGATTTGCCGCAGCTAATCCTCGAATCTGTGCGGTCAGTCCGCTGTTTCGAGAAAGCGCGACAATATCATCCTGCGCTCCCGTCACTCGCTGGCCTGAGCTCAATCGCTCGAGTGAGCGCGCAATCGCCTTCTGCGTTCTCAGCAGCTGGTTATTCGCCTTCAGCGCAAAAAGATTGTTGATTCTTAAACCCACAATACTCCTTGCTTCAATGCGCTCGCTCTATTTTGGTTAAAAACACCCATTAAAAATCCCTTCGGCCTCCCTCTAAAAACTTCACTCTTCTTCGCTGACAGCGCCGCCGCAAACTCAATCCCTGCAATAACTTAGATGCCTGTCGAAAATCCGCGTCTGCGCCCCGCGCATTGCGACTATTACTGTTATTCCTGAGCGATTTTGTCCGGTGTTAATTACTGAGGGACGAAGAACCTTTGCGATAGTGCCATCAAATACGTGATGCGACGTATGTCGCGATTAGTGTGCTGTCGCTAAATTGGATTTATGGCAATATCTCGATGAGATGTCTGTTAATGACCAGTAGAAAGTCTGGCCTGTGCGGCCAGCATGGAGAAGCGGTATCGTTAGATGGGAAAATCACCGAGAGACAATATCAACAAGTGACATCGTCTCTCGGTAAGTTTTCATGAATCTCAGCTTTTTCGTTCTGTAAACTCGGCATCAATTACAGAATCATCGGCAGCTTTTGGAGCTTCGCTACCCGTGGCGCCAGCACTAGCGGCATTACCAGTTGCGCCCGATGCGGATGCAGCCTTATACATAGCGTCGGCGACCTTGTGATTTGCAGCGGTCAATTCTTCCAAAGCTTTTTTGATTTGAGCAGAATCTTCGCTCTTCAGCGCCTCTTTTGCTTTCGTCACATTTTCTTCCAACGGGCCTTTGACGGTGGCTTCGAGTTTTGCGCCCTGCTCTTTCAAAAGTTTTTCGGTTTCGACAATCATATGATCGAGCTGATTTCTTGCGACGATTTGCTCATGTTTGGTTTTGTCTTCTTCTCTGTGTGCTTCAGCATCTTTGACCATGCGATCGATTTCATCTTTGCCAAGTCCACTCGAACTTTCGATCCGAATGCGTTGCTCTTTATTTGTAGCTTTGTCCTTAGCAGAGACATGGAGTATGCCGTTCGCATCAATATCAAAAGTCACTTCAACCTGAGGAACTCCACGGGGAGCTGCAGGAATACCTTCCAAGAAGAATCTTCCCAGCGTTCGATTGTCGCGAGCCATTTCTCTTTCGCCTTGCAGAATGTGGATTTCCACACTTGTTTGACTATCAGCGGCTGTTGAAAACACTTCGCTCTTTCTGGTCGGGATCGTCGTATTTCTCTCGATTAATTTTGTGAGAACTCCACCCAGCGTTTCAATTCCAAGTGAGAGAGGACAAACGTCCAGAAGAAGCACATCTTTTACATCACCCTTTAAAACGCCAGCCTGAACTGCAGCTCCAATCGCTACAACTTCATCTGGGTTTACAGATTTATTGGGTTCTTTGCCGAAGAAATCTCGAACGACTTGTTGAATTCTTGGCATTCGAATGCTTCCACCGACCAGAATGACTTCGTCAATTTTGTTGGCAGCAAGCCCTGAATCCGCAAGCGCTTTCTTCAAAGGTTCTAATGTTCGCTGAACTAAGTCTTCAACCAGAGATTCAAACTTGCTTCGTGTCAATTTTACAGACAAATGCTTCGGTCCTGTGGCGTCCGCAGTAATAAATGGCAAGTTGATATCTGTTTCGAGAGTTGATGACAGCTCGATCTTTGCTTTTTCCGAAGCCTCTCGCAATCGTTGAACCGCCATCGCGTCCTTGGACAAATCAATTCCTTGATCCTTTTTGAACTCGGCAATCAGCCAATCCATGATGCGCATGTCGAAGTCGTCACCACCAAGGTGTGTATCTCCATTGGTTGCTTTTACTTCCACAACGTTGTCGCCAACCTCAAGAATCGAAATATCAAAGGTTCCACCACCCAAATCGAATACGGCGATCGTCTCGTCCTTTTTCTTATCTAGGCCATACGCAAGCGCAGCCGCGGTGGGTTCATTGATGATACGTTTTACATCGAGACCTGCAATGAGCCCCGCGTCCTTAGTGGCTTGTCTTTGAGAGTCATTGAAGTATGCTGGCACCGTGATGACCGCTTCTGTGACGGGCTGGCCCAAATAGTCCTCGGCAGCCTTCTTCAGCTTCATCAAAACCTGTGCTGAAATCTCTTGAGGAGTATATGCCTTTCCTTGAATTTCAAATCGTGGGTCTCCTTTATCGCCCCTTACAATTTTGTAGGGAACCCGTTTCGATTCTTCGCCAGTTTCTTCAAAATTTCGACCAATAAAGCGCTTTGCAGAAAATATAGTCTGCGTTGGATTGGTCACAGCCTGCCGTTTCGCCACCTGGCCGACGAGCTTACTGCCATCCTTGGCAAAGCCCACAACAGACGGAGTTGTGCGTCCGCCTTCCTCGTTTGTGAGTACCTTCGGTTGCCCAGCTTCCATAATTGCAACCACAGAATTCGTTGTTCCTAAATCTATACCTACACAGCGTCCCATAAAAATAATCTCCTTAACATTGGCCCCTTCATCGGGGCTTCCTCCCTAACTTAAGGCCTAAGTTAAAAGAGTCAAATTTATCGTTTACGAAGTCTTTACCAATACATATCGAAATCTCGAATTTTGTGCTAAAGACTCGCTCTCATGAACTCAAAAATCATCTTTTATGTCTTGGTTATCGCACTCGTTTTAGTGATGGGATGGGCCGGTTATAGGCTATTTTATGCCCATGATTCAGAAGAAATAGCAAAGAAAGTGACTACCGTGATTGGTGGCAATAAGCCTCGTCATGAGTCTAGCGCGTTGACGGATTCAGGCCGAAAGAGCGCGGATGTATGGAGCGACGATCGTCTTAAGTCTGCGATTGGATCTGGAAATAGCATTGATCTCAAGGGTCAGGCTGAAGTCGAAAACAATCTTAAGGTATTGAGCGATCTTTATAATCGAGGTGAAGACGACCAACTCCTCGCCATGTTGAATAAATTGATGGCCGAAAATCCAAGCGTTAAAGAGTATCCCGCATTTTTGGGGGATTATTATTATAATGAGGGCAATTGGGTAGAGGCTGAAAAGGCGATTCAGAAATTAGTCGAACTTTCTCCCGAAAATGAGTTTGCAAAAACAACTTTGGGAGAAGTCTATGCTATTCAGGGGCGATACGAAGAAGGTCAGCGGTTGCAAGAGGCTGTTCTTGAAAAGAATCCCCATAATTCTGACGCGTTGAATGGTTTACTGGCCAGCACAGAAATGAAGGGCAAGCCCGAAGAAGGGGCTGCAAAAATTGCGGCTATCGCACAAGCTGATCCCGCGAATGGAAATGCTTGGGCCGCACATGCGGGTGTTTTGTTGCGCGACGGAAAAGTGAAAGAGGCCAAGGAGGCCATTCAAAAAGCCATGGCGGGGGATCCTGATAATTTTTTACCCTATCAGACTGCTGGAGATATGGCTGCACACGAAGGAAATATGCCAGAAGCGGCCAAATACTATCGTGATGCTTTGTCGAAGCAGAAATATAACGAAGGAAAGTTGATCATCATGGAGAACCTGGCTGATACGCTCTATCGTCAAGGTGATCGAGAAGGTACAAAAAATATTTTTAAAGAGATGTTGGCGATTAACCCTAATAATGAAACTGCGACACAGGGTTTGCAGAGGCTCGAAGAGAAGGAAGCGCCAAAAAAAGTTCCAGGCTGAGACGGGCTCTATCTTAATTTGCGACATCGCCTAAATGGCTGTGTCTCAAAAAAAAGCCCGGTTCGAACCGGGCTTTTCAATTTAAACTTTCAAAAAGTTTTTACCAATCAATTGGCCGTCAAATAGTAGTCAGCTTGGTAGCTGAGTTGGCGATCCAAGTTATTCAAATAATCTTGAGAAACTCCCTTTTGCGCTGCCAATGATGCATATTCGCTGCGAACGACTTCCAGAGCTCTATTGAATTCATTGCGAATAGTGCCGCAATGAAGACTTACGTGTCCGGTAGAGGTTCTTCCTGGGCAGCTTGACTGAAGAGATTTTGATACATTCGCCAAAATATCACCTGAACTGAGGTATCCTTCTCGGGGGGCACCATACAGCGCAGTTCGTAGGTCTTCAGCGAGGTCTGCCAGACTCTTAACACCAAGTGGAGTCACAGCTTTGCTTTGTTTTTTTGTTCGAGGAAGCTCAATTCGGCCTGCGAAAACAGGCGAAAGCAATCCAATGGATAAAATTCCAGTTATAATTTTTGTTTTCATCTCATTCCTTTCAAAATAATTAATTAACGCCGCTCCATTTCAATCTGCGACAGTCAGAAAATTAACGATGAAAAAAAAATTGGCCAAGGAGATTCTAGATTTTTGAATAATTTCGAAATGTTGAAAGGAATGTTTATTCAAGTGCAAAGAGTCGCTAGACTGTCGCTATGAAATCAGTGATCATGCCCGTCGCTGGATGGGGGACTCGTGCATTGCCTGCATCCAAATCAATTCCGAAAGAGATGTTTCCTGTTTTTGATCGACCCATCATTCAACATATTGTTGATGAAGCTGTGCAGGCTGAGATCGAACGGGTTGTTTTTGTGACATCAAAAGGAAAACAGTCCATTGAGGATCATTTCGATATCGCTCCTGATCTTGAAAATATTTTGATGGCAGGTAAAAAAAATGAACTCTTGAAGGTGATCAAAGATATTTCACGAAAAATTACTGTGCAGTCGGTCCGGCAGAAAGAACAGTTGGGATTGGGGCATGCAATATGGATGGGGAAAGATTTCATTAGTGAGAGTCATTTTGGAGTCATGCTTGGCGACGACATAGTTGTTTCGAAAATTCCCGGGATGCAACAGCTGAAGGAGGTGCACCGAAAGTTGGCGTCAAAGGCCAAGGCGGGAGCCGGGATTGTCATGTTGATGGAGGTTCCGGATTCAGAGGTTTCAAAATACGGAATCTGCGAAGTGAAGGGATCTAGGATTGTTGGTTGCATCGAAAAGCCAAAGCCAAGTCAGACAAAATCGCGCTTAGCGATTGTTGGTCGTTATCTTCTGCCAACAGAGATTTTTGGAATTCTGGAGGCTCAAAGAAAAGGCGAGCTCGGCGAAATTCAACTCACTGATGCTCTTCATCAGTTGGCGACTGCGGGAAATCTGTATCCCTGCATTTTATCCGGGCGTAGATTTGACGCTGGTGATCGTCTCGGTTTTTTGGAGGCGAATGTCTATCATTATTTGCAGAGCCCTTTGCGCAAAAATGTGATTCAGTTGTTGAAGGAGAGTCTAAATGAAACTGTTTAAGATCCTTGCGGTAGTTGCGATTTCTTGCACCGAATTTTCTGGTTTTTTATTGGCAGATGCTACCAATCCCTATGAACTAGATTTTCTGAAAGAGCGAGTTCGGAATGTGCACGGTGATTTTTCAATGAAAATTCAGGGGGAGTGGCGTGCAAGTTTAGAGGGGCGTACAGAAAGTTGGCGATGGACCGGTCAGAATTGGAAGTGCGGAACAAAAACTGAAACTCTTTCGTGTGATGCATGGAAGGTATTTGGATTTGATCTTTTGGCGAAGAATTTTTGGACCAATTGGTCGCCGGTAAAACGCATCGATTTTGATATCATCAAAGCAAAGGTTGAGGCGAAACACCAACCGGCGGATAAAACAGAATCCTCCGAGGATGTTTCGTCGCCTGAAGCGGCCCACGCAGTGCCGCTCTGGAGCAAAAATATCATTGGTGAAAGATGGCTGTGGAATGGCTCAAAAGGTGAAGAGTTGAAGACTCTCATTTCAGCTCGAGACTCCCGAATCGAACGAATTGAATTTGGAGATCAAGTGGAGGCATATGAGTGGGCGTTCGTTGGCGCAAAGAAGACACTTGAATTAACAAAGGTCGTTCTTGAAAAGAATGGCGTGCAAGTTGTTCTTTCGAAACTGAAATAGGCTGATCCAAGCTTTTGCCGGATATTCCGTCCGGATATTTCTAATTGTTCCCCTCTTTTCTGCCTCGTTTGGCTTGGCACTTCTCTTGAAATGAAGATTTCGAGAGAGGTGAATATATGAAGCTGAATCATAAGCTGAATCATAAAAATAAGAAAAAATCGGGACAGACCATGATGGAGTATGTCGTTTTGGTGGCGCTGCTGGCAGTGGCGTCCATGCCAATTGTAAAAATCTTAGGCGATGTCTTTCGAGACCGCGTGCTTGCCTCGGCGAAGAGAATAGCAGGTGAGAATTACCAGAGCCAAGGTGGGGCTATCGCGTCGCCTGGCGAGGGTAAAGTCCGACGAAGTATGAAAGATTTCCATCATGAATGATTTGCGCCGGATCATTCTGCGTAAGTCGGCCCGGGGAATGATGGCCCTTGAAGTTGCTCTTTGGGTATTGGTCATTTCGTCCCTTTTTTACGCATTCAACGAATCTCGAAAATGGCAAAGCTCACCCGAGCTGCTTTATGAATCTTTGAGTCGTGATCGAGATCGTCTGATTCGTGCTGAAAAGCTGCGATAGAGGCTCACTAAACCCGATATATTTGGACTTAAAAACGCGTTTTCTTGGCGCGGGCGACGGTCGGCCATCTGTTTTGTCGCGAGACTTGACCTTATCTGAATCGAGGGTATCACGAGTTTCGTGAAATTGCGCCTTCCAGACCTGTCGCTGCTCTGTCGTGCGTTGTTCGGCCGTAGTGGATCTTCGCGTGATGCGATTCGGCTGGATTCGTCGATTGAATTGTCCTGGGGAGGCACGGCGATTGTTTCACTCCTTCGTTATTCAAATGGATGCATAGAGGTTGAAAAGAAATTGTTGCCGCGCTTTCAGGGATCTGCTGACGGCGAAATGCTGATTGATCGTGAGTTTTCTGTTCTCAGTGCTTTGGATCATCCGTTTATTGTCCGCCCATTTCGAATCCAAAGAGGTGAACCCAATTCTTCGGCAATTATTTTGGAGTATATCAGAGGTTTTTCGTTGGCCGATCTGATGCCATTCATTGAAACCTTGACCCCAGCAGCGCGCGAACAATGGGCTCATGCATTGGTCAGTCAGTTGATCTGTGCGATGCACTACTTAAAATCTAAAAACATCGTTCATGGCGATATTTCTCCAGAAAATATTCTTCTGACCGAAGGTGGAATGATCAAATTAATTGATTTTGGAGTGGCTCGATTTGTGATTGATCCGCCTCTTCCCTATGCGATTGCAGGCCGTCCTTATTTTCGAGCGCCCGAAATTCGAATCTCAGGTGAGTCGTCGTTTGCGGGAGATGTCTATTCTGTGGGCCGTGTTTTAGAATGGATTTTAGAAGGCGTTGCGAAACATAATTTGTCAGATCTCATTCAGCGGTTGACTCAAGATCGAGAGCTGCCACCTGTTGAATTGAATGCAGACGGCTGGTTTGAGCCCATATCGCCGCTGCCGGCTGATTCACAAAAAATTTCAGGAACCATCCGCGCTATTACCGAATTGGAGTTTAGAGGGCGTTTTTTTTACAAATATGCGCTTCAGGTTCGATTTGCAGCGGCTTGCGTCATGACGATTTGCCTCTCCAGTTGGTTGCCGCAAATTGGTTATCTGACGGTGAATTCGCTTCCTTATTCGCATTTTACGATAGATCAGGTGCCGGACGAAATCTTTGAAACACCGGTTAGGTCATATCCGGTGCGATCTGGTGAAGTGACTATCCGGTTTGTCATTCCCAACCAGAATCAGCGGCGCGTCATTAGAAAGTTAAGAATAAATCCTCAAGAGCAGGCAAAGCTCTTTGAGGACTTCCAAAATGTTGATAAATTCTAGCTATGGGCCAAACTCTCCACGATCCAGTAAAAGACATCCGTGGAAGGGTCCTTGTTCAAGCAAATCAAGATATTCTTCAGTGGTCTGGTTCGGCTATTCATCAGGGCGAGTATCTAAAAAATAAATCCAAGTTTAAGGATATGCCGCAGTTGCTTGAGGATATGAGTTCTGTCGTGAATAGCGTTCCGTATTCTACAGTACTCAAGGGTTGGGCCCCAAACCTGCGCGAGTGGCTCGGAGAAATGTGGGCCCCGACGATTTTATTCGAAGAGCTCAAGTATCATCGAATCAGAGATCCTTATGCCTACAAGCATATTTTGACGATCGCTTTAGTTGGATCGCGTCTCCTCGAACTTTGGATCAAGACTCCCGCAACGGTAAAACGAGCTTTTCAGGCTTTCATGTTTCACGATTTGGGCAAAAGTCGACTGGCTCCTGCGATTCTTGAGAAAACTGGAACTCTTGAGGACCTTGAAAAAGTTGCCGTTTACGAGCATCCCTTGATCAGCCATGTGTTGAATGCGTGTTACTGGGCGGATTCCCAGCATTTATGTGCCGAAGTGGCGCTCAGTCATCATGAGGACCGTCTCGGAAAGGGCTATCCTCAAGGGCTGAAGACCAATTCGTTGATTCTTGATATTTTGACGACGGTGGATCGTTTTGATGCCTTGATTTCGGATCGCCCGTTTCGTTTCAAGAAGTTCACTGTCCGTGAGGCCTGCGATCTTTTGAAGACAGATGCTGAAGGAGGCAGAATGGATGCGACCGTCTTGAAGGCCCTCGTGGCTTTACTGCGAAATGAGAAGATTTCTGATTTAAAAAAAGTAAAATTGGGTAAGATTGGGCGCGAAGCTGATAAGAAATAAAATTTAACCCAAAGGAGGCTTTCTATGGCACTTGCGAATCAGATCAAATCACAGGTTTCTACATTGTCACAAAAAGTTCAAAACGCTGAAAAGGCTGCTGGAAAACAGGTCAAACAGATCTTAAAATCGACAGAAAAATTTCGAGGCCAGCAAGTAAAAAAACTGCAGCAATTGGTCAAGAAGGCTGAAGGAATCAATGCGCATGAGATCGTCACTCGCGCGAAGCAGGCTCGAGATACCATTGAATCGAGTGCAGCTTTAGGAATGGAAATTTTGTTAAACAAATTCGATCTTCCTTCCAAAAAAGATTTTGATCGATTGAATAAGAAAGTTGTCGCTCTTCAAAAACGTTTGGACGAGATCGAAAAAACTCGATCTTCCTAATCGGAATGCTTTAAGTTGTTTCTTTGAAATCGTCGTTTAAGCATTCTTATTTTTTAATCGATGCGAGCGCGTTCATATTCAGAGCTTATCACGCGCTTGCTCCGCTCTCTTCAAAGGGGCGGCCTTCTCATGCAGTTGTCGGGTTTGCAACGAGTCTGTTGAGGTTGCTGAAGGAGTATCAACCCCGAGCGTGTATCGTTGTATTTGACTCTAAATCTCCTACGTTTCGAAAAGAAATAGATCCTCGCTACAAGGCGAATCGGCCACCGCCGCCCGAAGATATTTCGGCTCAAATCGAAGCTGTGCGAAAACTCTGTGAAGCTGCAGAATTTCCAGTACTTCAGTCTGAGGGAGTGGAGGCTGATGACTGGATTGCGAGTTTCGCTCATTTTTGGAACTCTCAGAAGAGAGTGGTCATTGTTTCGACGGACAAAGACCTCACTCAACTGATCAACGAAAATACAGTTCTTTACGATGCATACAAAGACAAGATTATTGCAGAGCCGGAAGTAAAGGAAAAATGGGGTGTCCGTCCGGATCAAATGGGCGATCTCTTATCGCTGACCGGAGATTCGTCTGACAATATTCCTGGAGTTGCCGGCGTGGGGCCAAAAACAGCGGCAACGTTAATCAACGATTTTGGCTCAATCGACGAGATCCTGAAGAATACGCAAAAGCTTTCACCGAAATTGCGGGAGAAAATTGAAAAATCTCTGGATGATTTGAAGCTCAGCCAAAGATTGGTGGCCTTAAAGGATGATTTAGATGTTGGTGCGATTCCTGTGACACCGCTGACATTTCCGCTGAAACCCGCATTGAAAGATTTTTTGGTCGATTGGGACTGCAAGCGGGTATTGGACAATTATGGCGATCTCTTTCTAGATCGGCCGGCGGAGTCTGCTCAGCCAGCGAAAGCCGAACCAGCGGAGGTAGCGGCCGGGCCGGTTGCCGTTCAGCCTGGGAACTCGTCGTTAGAGTTGGTGAAAAACGCTGAGCGGCTTGCAGAAATTGAATCTGCGATTCGTGGTGCAGGACTGGTGGTTATTGATGTTGAGACCGACTCATTCCGTCGATTTGAATCCAAAATCGTTGGAGTGGCGCTGGCCTATTCGTCGGACAGGGCCTTTTATCTGCCATGGAGGCATCATCAAAGCGAGCCTTCGTCGGAGGATGTCTTTCAGTTTTTGAAACGGATTTTGCAAGATCCTCAGATTTCCAAGATTGCCCATAACCTCAAGTTTGATGCACAGGTTTTGAGTCGGGAAGGTTTGCTGATGACGGGTACTCTGGAAGACACGATGATTGAAGGCTATCTGCTTCATGCTGATCATCGCAGCTTTAGCTTAGACGCTTTGTCTCAAGTAATTTTGGGTGAAACGAAGGGCGATTTAGAGGCTCTTCTCAAAGGCTCATCGAATTTCGCGGATATTCCTTTAGAGCAGGCTGTAGTCTATTCGGGCAACGACGCTCACTTAACGTTTAAGCTGCATCAACAGTTTCGCCCGAAAATTTTGCAGAATTCTCAGTTTGAATGGCTCTATCGGGAGCTGGAGATGCCCTTTGTAGCCGTTATTACCGAGATGGAACGAGTCGGCATCTCTGTGGATGTGAACCGGCTGAAAGAGTTGTCGAAGATGTTCCATTCAAAGATGGATAAGATCCAACACGATATCTTTGAGCTGGCGGGTGAAAAATTTAATATTCAGTCTCCGAAACAGCTGCAGAAAATACTTTTTGAAAAATTGAAATTGCAGCCGACAAAAAAAACAAAAACAGGTTTTTCGACTGATGAATCCGTTCTTCAAGATTTATCCGTAGAACATCCGCTTCCCGCTCAGATTCTAGAGTTTCGAGGGCTCTCAAAATTAACGTCAACCTATGTCGATGTTTTGCCAGATTTGATCGATTCAAATGGCCGCATTCACACGCACTATCATCAGACTGGAACTGTGACCGGTAGGCTGAGTAGTTCGGATCCGAATTTGCAAAATATTCCAGCCCGTTCTGAGGATGGGCTGATGATACGCAGTGCGTTCGTTGCACCCTCTGGCTGCGTGCTTATGAGCGCCGATTACTCTCAGGTTGAGCTCCGAATTTTTGCGCATATGTCAGGTGACGAAAATCTGATCGCGGCGTTTCGAAGTGGTCGCGATATTCACTCTGAAACCGCACGCGTTGTGTTTGGAACCTCTGATCGAGAGTATCGTGAAAGAGCCAAGGCGATTAACTATGGTATCGTCTATGGAATTTCGGCGTTTGGATTATCCAAACAGCTCAAAATTGGGGTAAAAGATGCCTCTCAGTTTATGGAAGCCTATTTTTCATCGTTCCCAAAGCTGAAGGATTTTATGAAAGGCTTGGTCGATGCAACGAAGCGAAACGGGTATACCGAAACGCTTTTTGGTCGCCGAAGACCAATGCCCGATATCAACAGCCAAAACGCAGTTCTTCGACAAATGTCGGAGCGTATGAGTATGAATGCCCCGGTACAGGGCACGGCTGCGGATATCATGAAATCTGCAATGGTTAGAATTGCGCAACGTCTTCAGGTTGAGAATTTTGAGACGAGAATGCTTTTGCAGGTTCATGACGAATTGGTTTTGGAGGTGCCGACAGGCGAAATTCCCGCCGTCCAAACCCTGGTCTCAGAGGAAATGAGTGATCTGTCTAACACGCCACTGCAGTCGATCCTCGTTCCTCTTGTTGTTGATATTTCGATCGGATCCAACTGGGCCGAGCTGAAGTGATAGCGAAGTTTTTAGCCCCTTTTAAAAAAAATTAAAAAAAATCATATTTGCCTGTTGCCAAACTCATCAAAAGTGAAGAAAACCAATCTTACTTGAGTCGTGCAAATGCTGCCGGCTTCGGGTCCTCAGAAAATATTCTGAAGATTTTTGATTGATCTCCTAAAGGTTTTTGTCTTTTATGGGGAACCAATAAGTAGTGAAAACTACAACTGTTCTTTGAAAGTTAAGTAGCAACTTGTCTTGGAAGGGTAAAAATACCTTTCAAGATATCGTCTAGTTAATATTTTTTGAGATAATTGACCTAGTTTATTTCGCAATAAAATGCAGTAGATGAAGTCAGAAATCAGATAAGTTTTCACGAACTTATCATTTCCAATTTTTAATTGGAGAGTTTGATTCTGGCTCAGAACGAACGCTGGCGGCATGCCTAACACATGCAAGTCGAACGAGAAGTCCCGCAAGGGATTGTAAAGTGGCGCACGGGTGAGTAACACGTGGATAATCTGCCCTTAAGTTTGGGATAACCCTTCGAAAGAAGGGCTAATACCGGAGAGACCACAGGAGCATCAGCTCTAGGGGTTAAAGGTCGGGACCGCAAGGCCGATCGCTTTTGGATGAGTCCGCGCACTATCAGCTAGTTGGTGAGGTAATGGCTCACCAAGGCTTTGACGGTTACCTGGTCTGAGAGGATGATCAGGCACACTGGAACTGAGACACGGTCCAGACTCCTACGGGAGGCAGCAGTGGGGAATCTTGCACAATGGGCGAAAGCCTGATGCAGCAATGCCGCGTGAGTGATGAAGGCCTTCGGGTTGTAAATCTCTGTCGGTTGGGACAAACGGTTTTATGGTTAATACCCATAGAAAGTGATGGTACCAGCAAAGGAAGGGGCGGCTAACTCTGTGCCAGCAGCCGCGGTAATACAGAGGCCCCGAGCGTTGTTCGGAATTACTGGGCGTAAAGGGAATGTAGGCGGTGACGTAAGTCAGATGTGAAAGCCCCGGGCTTAACCTGGGAAGTGCATTTGATACTGCGTTGCTAGAGTGTGAAAGAGGAAAGCGGAATTCCCAGTGTAGGAGTGAAATCCGTAGATATTGGGAGGAATACCAATGGCGAAGGCAGCTTTCTGGTTCATAACTGACGCTGAGATTCGAAAGCGTGGGGAGCAAACAGGATTAGATACCCTGGTAGTCCACGCCGTAAACGATGGATGTTTGTTGTTGGATTGTTAACCTATTCAGTAACGAAGCTAACGCGTTAAACATCCCGCCTGGGGAGTACGGTCGCAAGATTAAAACTCAAAGAAATTGACGGGGACCCGCACAAGCAGTGGAGCATGTGGT
>JACCDG010217994.1_pt1 | contig 13425 bp, 10 predicted proteins | sample 7442471 | NCBI WGS metagenome assembly JACCDG01 (sample SAMN15323444, study PRJNA562643) | freshwater metagenome | isolation source: river surface water | place: USA:Blue River Watershed | collected 2017-08-17 | reverse complement strand
GTAACCGAGCTGATTCAGGCGATTCAGACGTTGAACACGGAAGATGCGTTCCGACCCCGGTTGGACCCGCAACAGTGGCGCACGTTTGGCCAATACCTGACCCGGCACGAGTTGCGCTCGGGTGACCTGCTGGTCAAGCAGGGCGACCACGACCGCACGGTGTACTTTTTGGGACAGGGATCGCTGCAGGTGTTCGTGACGGGCTTGGCCCCTGGCGCATCTCGGATCGCGATCTTGCGCCCTGGTGCGACGATTGGTGAGCCCGGCTTGTTTGCCGATGGCCCCCGCACCGCCAACGTCGAGGCGATGACACCTTGTGTGGTGTTTGCCTTGCGTTTGCCCCGCTATGAAGAACTGGCCGCGCGGGTGCCCTCCGTCGCGGTCGAAGTGGTACGGGCCGCTGGTGCCGTGATGGCCGTGCGGATGCGTGCCAACATGATGCGGCACATTCCTTCAGCCTGATATTGACCATGTCTCTGTCCACCGGTATCCGTCGTCCGACCATCCTGGTGGCAGATGACTCACCCCAAAACATCGAGCTCTTGTCTCGTGTGTTGGGACAGGATTACCGGATCAAAGTGGCCACCTCGGGCGAGAAGGCCCTGCAGATTGCTTACTCAGATGAGCCACCTGATCTGATCTTGCTGGACATCATGATGCCGGACCTGAGCGGCCATGAGGTGTGCCGCCGGATCAAGTCCAACCCGGATCGTCGTCGCATTCCGATCATTTTTGTGACGGCGATGTCGACCATCGAAGACGAAAGCCTGGGCTTGGCCATTGGCGCGGTGGACTACATCACCAAGCCCATCAGCCCACCCTTGGTGCAGGCGCGTGTGCGCACGCACTTGGCGTTGTATGACCAGTCTCGCGAGTTGGAGCGGATGGTGGCGCAGCGCACCAGTGAGCTGGTGGCCACACGCCAGCAGATCGTGCGCCGTCTGGGGCGTGCGGCCGAATTTCGTGACAACGACAGCGGCAACCATGTGATCCGGATCAGCCACTTTGCTCGGTTGATCGGGCAGCAGGCTGGCCTGGGCCCTGAGGCTTTGCAGTTGCTGTTTCAAACAGCGGGCTTGCATGACGTTGGCAAGGTCGGGATCTCGGATGCGATTTTGCTCAAGCCTGGGCTTTTGACAGATGAAGAGCGCAAGGTGATCCACACCCATCCGCAAATTGGCGCAGACATCATTGGTCAGCATGACAATGAATTGCTGGCCACGGCGCGGGTGATTGCGTTGACGCACCATGAGCGCTGGGATGGCTCAGGCTATCCGCAGGGGCTCAAGGGCGATCAGATCCCACTGATGGGGCGCATTGTGGCGTTGGCCGATGTGTTTGATGCCCTGGTCAACAAGCGGCCTTACAAGGATGCGCTGCCGGTGTCGCAGGCCTTGGCCATCATGGCCGAAGAGCGCGGCAAGTTGTTCGATCCGCACTTGCTGGATTGCTTCTTCCAGCAGCAGTTCGAGATCCTCAAGGTGTTGGAACAATACGCGGATGACCGCGGCACCATGATGGATGTGTCGCCCCTTTAATCGCCGAGATCCAGCGGGCGATTACAACTGGCTCAGGGCTTGGGCTGCGGCATCAAAGTCGTATTGCTCCAGCGCTTTTTGTAGTTGGACAATGACGGCGGCATGCTTGAGCTCAGGCCAACCTTCCAGCACTTCTTGCAGCACATCGCCGGCCTGGGCTTCGTTGTTGGCAATGAGGTGCGCCAGGCGTGTCCAGTAAGGACGCAAGTTGGGATCGTGCGCCAGGTCATGCGCGGCGGTGGCATCAACATGGTCGGTTTGAAGCAGCGTGGCGATGTCGGCCAGCACCAAGGGCAATTCGTCCAAGGTTTGTTTCAAGGCGGGCTGGTGGTCCAGGCGGTTGTGCAGGGCTTGTTCCAGTTCGTTGGCTGCAGCCAGTAGCTTTTTGGCGCCGATGTTGCCTGCCAGGCCCTTCAGGGTGTGGGTGACGTGCAGGGCTTGTTCGGTGTCGTTGCTGGCCGCTTGGAATTGGGCTGCAAAGTCTTGCTGGGTTTTGGCAAAGCCTTTGATCAGGCGGCGATACAGGTCGAGGTTGTCCATGCAGCGGGCCAAGCCATCGACGGTGTCCAGCGATGACGCCAATGCCATGGGCGTGCTGGCCACACCCAGGTTGGCACCGGCGGTTATGGCCGGTTTGGCGGGCACGATCCAGCGGGCCATGATGGTGAACATCTGACTCAAGTCCAGCGGCTTGGTGATGTGGTCGTTCATGCCGGATTCGAGCACGCGCTCGCGGTCCGCGGCCATGGCGCTGGCGGTCATGGCGATGATGGGCAGGCTGGCCCATTGGGTTTGTTCGCGGATGCGTTGTGAGGCGGTGTAGCCGTCCATCACGGGCATCTGGCAGTCCATCAGCACGCCATCAAAGGGCCCATCGGTGGCGAGTTTGTCGAGCGCTTCTTTGCCGTTGAGGGCGGTGACAACTGTCAGGCCTGCGCGCTCTAACAGGTCGCATGCCAGTTCCTGGTTCAGGGGTTGGTCCTCTACCAGCAGCACACGGGCACCGGCCAGTTGCCGCTGGGCTTTTTGCAAGATCAGGTTGCCGTTGCGCGGGGTGGGGGCAGGGGCCATCTGGTGTCCCAGTGAATGGGCCAGGGTGTCCAGCAAGGTGGAGGGGGTGACCGGTTTGGTGATCACGCCAGCCAGCCCAACGCCTTGTGCGGCTTTGATGGCTTCGTCGCGTGCAAAGGCGGTGACCAGCAGCACGCAAGGGCGGTGCTCGGGCGGCATCTCCAGGGCCCTTTTGGCGAAGGTGATGCCGTCCATACCTGGCATCTTCCAGTCGGTCAGCAAGATGTGGTGAGGCTGTTGGGCTTGATGTGCCTGGTCCATCATGGCCAGGGCTTGTTCACCGCTGCTGGCCACATCCACATTGAAGCCCAGGCGGCGTGTCATTTCACCCAGCACTTCTCGGGCGGCAGGGTTGTCGTCGACCAGCAGTGCGCGTTTGCCTTGCAGCTCACTGGCCATCAGGGCGCGGCGGTTGGGCGCCTGTTTTTGCAGGCCAAAGCGTGCCGTGAAATGGAAGGTAGAGCCATGGCCGGGTTGGCTGTCTACCCAGATCTGGCCGGCCATCAACTCGGTCAGTTGTTTGGAGATGGTCAAACCCAAACCGGTGCCACCAAATTGGCGTGTGGTGGAGCTGTCGCCTTGGGTGAAGGGTTGGAACAGGCGATCGAGCTGTTCGGTGTTCATGCCGATGCCGGTGTCGCGTACCCAGAAGTGCAGGGTGACGTCTTGCGGCTCCATGCGTTGCACTTCACAGCCGATCAGGATCTCGCCCTTGGCGGTGAACTTGATGGCGTTGTTGCCCAGGTTGATCAGGATCTGGCCCAGGCGGGTGGGGTCACCGATCAGGCCTGTGGGGATGTCCGGCCGGGCGGTGAACAACAGCTCCAAGCCCTTTTCTTCGGCTTTGACACCCAGGACGTCGGCCATGTTGCTGATGACCGATTCAAGTTGGAAGTCCGTGGTCTCCAGCTCTAGCTTGCCGGACTCGATCTTGGAGACGTCCAGCACGTCGTTGAGGATTTGCAGCAGGTTGCTGGCAGCACGGTGTGCTTTGTCGACGTAGTTGCGTGCGCGGTCAGGCAGCTCGTCCATCAAGGCCAGATGGGTCATGCCCAATACGGCGTTCATGGGGGTGCGGATCTCGTGGCTCATGTTGGCCAGGAAGCGCGACTTGGCATGGGCTGCCGTTTCCGCCGCGTGCTGGGCCAGCAGGTTGGCTGCCTGCGTTTGTTTGCGAGCGGTGATGTCCTGGATGATGGCGCATTCTTGTGGTTTGCCATCCACCACAAAGGGGATGGCAACGACTTCTGCGTCAAAGGCGGTACCGTCCAGTCGGGTGTAGCGCCATTCGAATTGCACCACTTCGCCGCGTCGGAGTTTGTCCACGAAGGTGGCGCGTTTGGCCTCCAGCGTGTCCTCATCCATGTAGGGGCTCATCGGGGGCAATTGGGGTTTGAGGCCCAGCAATGTGGACTCGTCTGTAGCGCCAAACAGGGTCAAGGCAGCCTGATTGCAGCGGGTGACGGCGAGTTGCTCGTCGTAGTAGATGAATGCCAACGGTGAGTTGGCAAACACGGCTTCTGATTGGGCGCTGAGGTGTTTGCTTTCGGTGATGTCAGCCCAGTAGCCGTTGTAGATGGTGCTGCCGTCGGGCTGGGGTGAGGCCAGGCTTTCGCAGCGTATCCATTGGATGCGGCCTTTGTGCTGGACAGAAAATTCGACCGCTTCGGTGGGCGGATACGGTGTGGGCAGTTGCGCCAGGCGCCAGGCCCAGGTGGGGTCCTCTTGCAGCACCGTGGCGTTGATGCCCAGGCGTTCGTTCAGCTCGCTGCCGATGAAGGTGAATTGGCCGACCCCTTTGGCCGGTTGTTGATAACGGAATACCGTCAGGGGCAAAGCATGAGCCATGTCCTCCAGCTCTTTTTGGGCATGGGTCAGGTCCTGAATGCGTTTGATGCGCTGATTGCGGAAACCCAGGAAGGCATAACCCATGAACAGGATCAGCACCATGCCAGAGCCCCAGCCGGCGATGACGGTGGCCTCCCCTTCCATCGGGATCAGTGTCCAGACCGTCAGGTGGCCGTAGTCCAGCGGGGTGGACAAGGCCATGTAGCGAGAGCCGCCCTTTTTGACGATGGTGGTGACCTTTTTGCCAATGCGCAGGGTGTCAAATTCCCAGCCCAGACGACGGGGTACGGTTTGATACAGGCTCCGGTAGGTGGTGTCGCTGAGGGCTTGGGTTGCAGGGGTTTCAATGCGGCCCAGCAGCTCACGCGCTTCGTTGGTCATCAAGACCACGCCGTTCGAGTCGGTGACGAACAGGTGTCGTTGTGCGTCACCAAACAAGCGGGCCATGGCCTGTGGCTCTTGTTTGACGATGACGACACCAGTCGGCTCATCGGCTGCGCCGACTCGGGCAGCGAAATAAAAGCCTGGCACTTTGGTGACTTTGCCGACCAGGAACTGCGTGCCGTTGCCGCTTTCGATGGCTTCAGTGAAGTACCGACGGGTGCGGCGGTTGCCGCCGATGTTGTTGACGGCGGTTTCAAACAAGCTGTCGGCAATGATGGTGCCGAACGGGTCCGTCAGGTAGATCTGCGTGACCTGGAAGTCGATCGCTGTTTCGCGCAGGGTGCTGCTGATGTCCCGGACTTCGGGTCTTTGCGTGAGGGCCTTGGTCAGTTCGGCACGTTCTGCATCTGACATGGCCGACGACCATTCAATCTGCATGGTCGACAGGAACTGGTTGATGGCGTTTTGTCGACCCAAGGCCTTGGGCAGGGCGCTGAGTTGCTGAAACGTGACGCCCAGTGATTCCTGCAGGCTGTTAAGTCGATGCTGACCCGACTGGATTTGCTCGTAGCGATGGTGATCCAGTTGCGCGCTGATCAACCATGTTGACGCAGCCACAACGGCAGCCGTCCATGTCACGGTGTACCGTGTCATCCGGCTTTTTACCAACGACAGCGTATTTTTAACAGCCGCTTGTGCCATGGTCTCCCTCTCCTGGGAGACTGAGTTTGCACGCTTTGGCTGCGACAGCCTAGAGGGCATCACCCATTCGGGTGCGGATTTTTCATCCTTTGAGCAACAAGCTGGCAGCGCGATTGAGGTCTTTGGGGCGCCCGGACAACAGCAAGGTGTCGCCTTCTTGCAAAACGATTTCTTCACCGGGCTCAATCACTGAGCCTTGGGCGCGTCGAACGGACACGATGGTGACGCCCAACTGTTGCGTGCTCACCAGTTCACCCAGGTGTTTGCCAACACTGGCTGCGTCGGAGGTCAGGGTCACAGAGCTGAGCCGTTGCAGTTCCAACTCATCGACGTTGTCGTCATCTGCCCCGTGAAAGTAACCACGCAACAGGCCATATCGTGCCGCCCGTTGGTCTTGTACCAAGCGAATCACCCGACGAATGGGCACGCCCACCAGGGCCAAGGCTTGTGAGGCCAGCATCAATGAGCCTTCAATGGCTTCAGGCACGATCACCGTGGCCCCTGCGGCTTGCAACTCATCGAGGCTGCTGTCGTCAATGGTGCGCACGACCACAGGCACATGCGGAGAATGTTCGCGCACCATGCGCAGGATCTTTTTGGCCGATGCCGTGTTGGGATAGGTGACCACCACGGCTGCGGCACGAGACAGGCCCGCCGCACTCAAACTGAGCAGGCGGCTGGCATCGCCAAAGACCACGTTCTGGCCAGCGGCTGCGGCTTGGTGGACGCGGTCGGGGTCCAGGTCCAAAGCCATATAGGGGATGCGTTCTTTGGACAACAGGCGGGCCAGGTTCTGACCGCTGCGGCCGTAGCCACAAATGAGCACATGCTTTTCGGTGTTGATGGACTTGGTCGCGATCTTGGTCATGGCCAACGATTGCATCAACCAATCGGTTGATGACAGGCGCATCACGATGCGGTTGCTGTACAGGATGATCAAGGGCGTGAACAGCATCGACAACACCATGGATGCCAACAAGGGGCTTTGAATGTTGGCGGGCAGCAGTTTGTTGTCTGAGGCCAGAGACAACAACACGAAGCCGAATTCACCGGCTTGCGCCAGGTACAGGCCCGTTCTCAGGGCGACGCCAGTGGGGGCCCCAAACAGCTTGGCCAGCGAGGTGATGACACTGAGTTTGAAGAGCACGGGCAAGGTGGTCAACATCAGCACCAAAGCCCATTGATCGATCAGGCTGTGCCAATCGAGCTTCATGCCAATGGTGATGAAAAACAGGCCCAGCAGCACGTCATGGAAAGGGCGGATGTCGGTTTCGACCTGGGGCTTGTATTCGGTCTCGGCAATCAGCATGCCCGCCAGGAAGGCGCCCAGCGCCAGCGACAAGCCAAAGTGCTCGGTCAAGGCGGCCAGGCCCAAGGTGACAAACAAGAGGTTGAGCATGAACAGCTCTTCACTCTTGCGGCGGGCCACCAGCGTGAACCAGGCGTGCATCAGTTTTTGTCCGCCGGCCAGCAGCACGGTCAGCAACCCCCCGGCTTTCAGTGCGGCAATGCCCAAGGTGCGGGTCATTTCACTGGCGCTGTCGCCCAGCGCAGGGATCAGCACCAGCAAGGGCACCACGGCCAAATCTTGAAACAGCAAGATGCCCATGACGCGGCGACCGTGTTCGGACTCCAGCTCCAAACGGTCGGCCATCATCTTGCCGACGATGGCGGTGCTGCTCATGGCCAGGGCGCCGCCCAGCGCGATGGCGCTTTGCCAGTTGATGCCCCATCCCAGCAGGCCACCTTGATGACCCATCCAGGCCAAGCCAACCCCCAATGCCAGATGGCCCAGCAGTGTGGCCAGCATCGTCACCGCGACTTGGCTGAAACCCAGCCCAAACACCAGCGATTTCATGCTTTTGAGTTTGGGCAGGTTGAATTCCAGTCCAATCACAAACATCAGGAAGACGACGCCAAATTCAGCCAGGTAGCGCACCCCTGCTGAATCTTTGGCCAAAGCCAGGGCATTGGGGCCAATCACCACCCCAACTGCCAGGTAGCCCAGCATGGCTGGCAGGCGCAATAAACGGCAAACCACCACACCCACAACGGCGGCAAACAAGTAAAGGAGGGTGAGGTCGAGCGTGGTGGCCATGTTGTCCCTAGAATCCCCTGATCGTACCCGGCTGAGAGACAGGTTTGAAGAACATGGTTGCAACGACAACAACGACCTCACCCCAACAGGACCGCGAGGGCATCGTGGCCCTGGCAACCCAGGCCCTGGACATTGAAGCCCAGGCCCTGCTTGGCCTGAAAACCCGCTTGGCTGGCCCCAGCGGTGAGGCGTTTGCCCAGGCCGTGCGCATCGTGCTGGCCTGCAAAGGCCGCCTGGTGGTGATGGGCATGGGCAAAAGTGGCCACGTGGGCCGCAAGATCACGGCCACCTTGGCCTCAACCGGCACCCCCGCCATGTTTGTGCACCCAGCCGAAGCCCACCATGGCGACTTGGGCATGGTCACGCCGGGTGATGTCGTGTTGGCCATTTCGAATTCCGGTGAGAGTGAAGAGCTGACTGCCTTGCTGCCTGTGCTCAAACGCCTGGGTGTGCCTTTGCTGGCCATGACGGGCCGCGCCAATTCGGCCCTGGGCCGTTACGCCGATGTGGTGCTGGACAGTGCAGTTGAGCAAGAAGCCTGCCCATTGAACCTGGCTCCGACCGCGTCCACCACAGCCCAAATGGCTTTGGGTGACGCCCTGGCGGTGGCTTTGCTCGAATTGCGCGGCTTCAAGGCCGAAGACTTTGCCCGCTCGCACCCCGGTGGGTCATTGGGCCGCAAGCTCTTGACCCATTTGAAGGACGTGATGCGTGCCGGTGACGCGGTCCCACGCGTTGGCACCCAAGCTGGTTTTGGCGAGTTGATGGGCGAGATGAGTGCCAAGGGCCTGGGCGCTGCCGCTGTGGTGGACGACGCTGGCCGTGTGCTGGGCGTGTTCACCGACGGAGACTTGCGTCGCAAGATCGAAGCTGGTGTCGACCTGCGGGCTGTGAAGGCCGGTGAGGTGATGACCGCCGGCCCCCGCACCATCCGCGACGATGTGCTGGCTGCCGAGGCCGTGTCCTTGATGGAAACCTACCGCATCAACGTCTTGCTGGTGGTTGATGCCGCTGGTGTGCTGGTGGGGGCCGTCAACACCAACGATCTGATGCGCGCCAAGGTGATCTGATATGCGTGAGATCAAACCCACCCTGACTTTTGACGAAGCCTTGCGTGCCAAGGCCTCCCGCATCAAGGCGGCCATTTTTGATGTGGACGGCGTGCTGACCGATGGCACCTTGTTCATCAGCGAAGCCGGTGAAACGCTCAAGGCCTTCAATGCGCTGGATGGCCATGGCATGAAGTTGCTGGCGCAAGGCGGCATCACCCCCATCGTGATCACAGGCCGGGATTCCCCCTCGGTGCGTCGCCGCCTGAAGGACTTGGGCGTGACCCATGCCGTGTTTGGCGCCCACGACAAATTGGCTGCGGCCGGCCCCTTGTTGGCCTCACTGGGTGTGCAATGGGACGAATTGGCCGTGATGGGCGACGATTGGCCTGACCTGCCCTTGCTGGTGCGAGCCGGCATGGCCCTGGCGCCTGCCAATGCCCACACCGAAGTCAAAGCCTTGTCCGACTACACCAGTGCGCTGCGTGGTGGGCAGGGCTTTGCCCGTGAATGCTGTGACCTGTTGCTGTGGGCATCTGGCCGCTACGAGGCCTTGCTGCACGGCCATTTGCAAACCTTGGACACCAACGTTCATGGTGGTCCACAAGAGGGCCGTGCATGACCTTGTTTGAGCGGGCGGTGGCCCAACTTCAGGCGAACGTGCCCCTGCTGTTGGCTGCGGGCCTGGCTGGCTTTACCTGGTGGTTGATTCAAGCGACGCCCAAGGACGCGGGGCCGGCGCAGGCCAAGAAGTTGTCCAGCAAACCCGACTATGAGTTGAGTGAAGCCACGGTGGCCCGCTTTGATGCCGAAGGGCGTTTGCAAGCGGTGATCGATGGCCGCTCGATCCGACACTATCCGATCGACGACGAGCTGCGCATTGACAACATGGTCTTGTCTGCCCGTGATGCCAAGGGTCAAGGCCTGCACGCCGTGGCGCAGCAGGGCTCTGCCAATGGCCGGGCTGAACGGGTCGAGATCCGTGGTGGGGCCAAAGTGGTGGCCACGCCTGCATCCAGCCCGGTTGGGGGTGGCAAGGCTTTGCGGGGCCCCGTGCGCTTGAACGGTGAAGCCTTTCAAGTCGACACCCGCCATCACGTGCTGGTGTCTGAACAGCCGGTGACGATGGTGCACGAGAGCGGCCAGATCCATGCGGAGGCCTTGCGCTACGAACAAGCCACAGGCGTCACCGAGCTGAAAGGCCGGGTCACCGGGTTTTATCGCCCCGTTGCGCCATGAGCGGATTGGTCTTCATCACCGGGGCCTCTAGCGGCATTGGCCAGGCTTTGGCTGCCCGTTATGCCCAAGCGGGTTGGCGTGTGGTGCTGGTGGCTCGCCGCTTGTTGGCTTTGCAAGACTGGGCCCGAGCACAAGGCTTGGGGCCTGATCGCTGTGGGGTTTATGCGGCCGATGTGCGGGATGAAGCGCAACTGCGCCTGGCCGCTCATGCGTGTCTGAGCGATTGGGGTGTGCCCGACGTGGTGATTGCCAATGCCGGCATCAGCGTAGGCATTGATTTGGACTACGCCGAAGATTTGGCGGTGTTGCGTGACCTGATCGATACCAATGTCATCGGCTTGGCCGCGACCTTTCAGCCCTTCATCGGGCCGATGAAGCGCCGCGGATCAGGCACCTTGGTGGGCGTGGCCAGTGTGGCGTCGGTGCGGGGCTTGCCCGGCCATGCCGGATACTGCGCGGCCAAAGGGGCGGTGGTGCAACTGTGCGAAACACTGCGTGGGGAGTTGAAGCCCCATGGGGTGGCCGTGGTCACCCTGGCGCCGGGGTACATCGACACGCCTTTGACCAGCGAGAACGACTACCCCATGCCCTTTTTGATGCAGCCTGAGGCTTTTGCCGATCAGGCTTACGCCGCCATCACCGCCAAGGTGCGTTGGCGTGTGATCCCATGGCAGATGGGTGTGGTGGCGACGGTGCTGAAGTTCATGCCCCGTTGGCTGTTTGATGCGGTGGTGGGGGCCCAAAGCCACCGCAAAAAGCGCCGACGTCAGTGATGTCCGTGGCCGTGGCCTCGACCATGGCCGTGCCCATGACCGTGATGGTCGCGGCGGTCCTCTTCGTAACGGTCGTGATCATGGCCGCGTCGGCCTTCCCAGCGCGCATCGTTGCCGCGCACAAAATAGACGGGCTGGTTACACGCTTGGTAGCGACCACAGTAACGACGCCAGTTTTTGTGGTGTCCGTGGGGCACGTGCATGTAAATGGGGCGCACCTGGTATGCCGGGCGGGGCGCAATGATCACGGGCTCGGCGTAGATCACAGCCGGTGGGGGCTGGTTGCCGATGTCGATGCGGCCGTAGACACCGGGTTGATTCACTGACACGCTCACACCCACATCGGTACGGGCGTTTGCGGTAGAGACCAGGGTGGCGCTGCTCAGAACAGCCAGCAACAAGTAGGACAGGGTCCGCTTCATGATTTTCCTTTTGGCGCCTTAAAAACAAAAAGGCAATGCTTTAACGCATTGCCTTTCTGGTTCGATGACGTAACGAGATGTGATATCCGCTACGTTACCTGTCTGATCCTAAGATCAGTAGCCGCCGCCGTAGCCGCCGCCGTTGCCACGGCCACCGCCGTAGCCGCCACCACCGCTGCGGCCGCCGCCGTCACGGCCACCGCCGTAACCGCCACCACCACCTTCACGGCCGCCGCCGTAGCCGCCGCCACCGCTACGGCCACCGCCGTAACCGCCGCCGCCGCCTTCACGGCCGCCACCAGCACCGCCGCCGCCGTATGGGCTACGGAAGCCAGCAGGACGCTCTTCGCGTGGACGTGCTTCGTTCACGACGATAGCGCGGCCAGCAACGGGTTGACCGTTCAGACCGTTGATAGCGGCTTGTGCTTCTGCATCGGAGCTCATTTCGACGAAGCCGAAACCTTTGGAGCGGCCAGTGTCACGATCCATCATGACCTTGGCAGAGCTCACGCCGCCGAATTGGGAGAAAGCGTCATTCAGATCCTGATCGCGCACGCTGTAGGCCAGATTGCCCACGTAAAGTTTGTTGCCCACGAGAGAGCCCCTTTCACTAACAAAGTAACCATGTGGAGCTTCAACCCATCAGGACCCATTCCAAAGACGGTGCCGCTACCAGACACAGACTTGACCATTATGGTTGAACAAATCACGTTCAGCTAGCGTTTGCAACCCTTATTTGTGCGCGAATGTCAACCTGATATGGGGCTTGTTGCACGGGATCCTCAAATTTGAGTTCGGGCTTGCCCCTATGATCTGAGCCAGCTTGGGCAAATATTCAGCAAATTTGGGGGCAATCCAGCAGATGACGACCGAACGTTTTGATTGGTGGCGCGCCTTGGCTCAGGTTCTGGGCAGCATCGAGGCGGTGCGTGATGGGCGTGCCATGTACGTGTTGCTGGGGGCTTTTGCGGGTGCCGGTACGGTTTTGGCCCTGGCGCGATCGGCGCTGGGTGACGGCAACAACATGTCTTTAGCCGTGCTGGAAGGCGCCTTGGGTCTGTTCATTGCCTTTTATGGCAGCCAGGCTGCGGGTTTGTTGCTGATGGATCGCGCCCAAGGCCGCCCTGCGCGCGAGGTGTTTGATGCGGTGATGGATGCCCTGGGCGTGGCGCACCGTGTGTTGGTGGCCTTGTTGGTGATGTTGCTGGGCGCTGCTGCGGTAGCCGGTTTGGTCGTGGGGATGTTCTGGTTGTGCGGCGTGGCTGTGGTGGGGCCTTGGCTTTATGCGATGGTTTTGCCCATCACGGTGATCATCCTGGGCGGCATGTTGGTGGCCGGGATGGCCGTGGTCGGGCCGCTGACGGGGCCGGTTGTCTGGGCCGGCGCCACGTCCAAAGAAGCGGTGATGCAGTTGGGGCGCCTGTTGCGCGATCACTTGTTGCATGCTGCCGCCCTGATGGCGGGGCTCACGTTTGTGACGGCGTTGGTGGGGGCGGGCGCCAGTTTGGTAGTGCTGATCGCCGGACGCATCATGGCCGAGTTGTCGGTCTGGATGCTGGGCGTGACCGTGCCCGCCGAGATTTTGATGGGGGGCTTGGTCGGCCACGCCGTGCATGCGGTGGACCTGAAGGTGGTCTCGCCAGATGCGTTGCCTTACATCGCTGCGGCCAATGTGGGCGGCGGCGTGGTGTTTGGGTTGGCTTTGGTGTTGCCAACCCTGGTCTACCTGCGTGGGGTGTGCGAGATCTATCTGCTGTTGCGCCAGCGCGCTCAGGCTTGAATCAGAAGTGAGACAAGTAGCCACCGTCCACAGCCAGTGTCTGACCGGTGATGTAGCTGGCTGCTGGGCTGGCGAGGAACACTACGGCGCCTGCGATTTCCGGCGGGTTGCCCCAGCGGCCTAAGGATGTGCGGCGTGCCAGCCAGTTGGCGACATCCGCGTCTGCCACCATGGATTCGTTGGCTTCGGTCGCAAAGTAGCCAGGCGCCACGGCATTGACGTTGATGCCGCGTGGGCCCAGTTCGGCGGCCAGGGCTCGTGTCATGGCGTCCAGCCCGCCTTTGGCGGTGGTGTAGGCCACATCGCCAGCGCGCGAGATGGGGCCAGCAATGGAGGTGATGTTCACGATGCGGCCCGTGCCGGGTGACATCATCCGGGCTGCTTCACGTGACAGGGCCAATGGGGCGATCAGGTTCACGTCCATCAGGTGGCGGATGTCGTCAATGGCAAAGGCGTCGAGGGGCCGGCGGTCACGCATGCCGACGTTGTTGATGAGGATGTCCAGCCTGCCGTGCTCTTGT
>JACCDG010452024.1_pt1 | contig 13427 bp, 11 predicted proteins | sample 7442471 | NCBI WGS metagenome assembly JACCDG01 (sample SAMN15323444, study PRJNA562643) | freshwater metagenome | isolation source: river surface water | place: USA:Blue River Watershed | collected 2017-08-17 | reverse complement strand
ACCATTTTTAAAACCACTAGTGCGTTGGCTAGAAAAAGTGTTTTTCCCAGAAAAGAGAAAAGAGATTAGTGATTATTTTGATAAATATAAACCAGATTTAGTTTTTTCTACCTCCATTACCGCTAAACTTGATAATATTTTTATCAAAGAAGCAAAACGTCGAGGTGTGACAGCACTTTCTATGACAAAAAGTTGGGATAATGCTACTAAAATGTATTATCGTACGGTGCCAGATTATTTTATTGTACAAAATGATATAATAAAAGATTCTTTAGCACGTTTACAAAATTTTCCAAAAGATAAGATTTTTGTAACTGGTTTTCCGCAGTTTGATTGGTACACAAGAAAAGAAATTTTTAAAACTAAAGTAGAACATTTTCAAAAAATGGGTCTTGACCCTAATCGTAAGTTAATATTTTTTGGCTCACAAGGTAATTGGTTTCCTCATGATTATAAAATTGCCCAATATATTTATCAGTGGATAGAAAATAATGAATTAGTTCAACCTTGTCAATTATTGATTAGGCCACATTTTAATAATATCAAAGATAATTCTTTAGAGCAGCTGCGCAGTAAGCCACATGTTATTTTTGATGATTCTTATCGTATTTCCGAAGTGTTTAGTGACAATTGGGATCCGACAGAATCTGAAGTAATTGATTTTGTGAATACTTTATTATATAGCGATGTGGCGGTGATGGTTTTGTCTACTTTGGCTTTAGATGCTGTTTGTTTTGATAAACCATTAGTAAATGCTGTGTTTGAGGCTACTTATCAAAGGGGTAGAGATGTTACTTTCGCCATGAGTCCGACTGTGCACTATGATTGGATTTTTGAGACTAATGGTACTTGGGTAGCTAAGAACGCAACAGAGTTAAAAAAGGCTATTAATCAATATTTAGAAAACAGTAATTATAAATCTGCTGAAAGAAAAATTTTGAAAGATAAGCTGTGTTATCATGTTGATGGTTTGTCATCAAATAGAATATTCGAAGTAATTGAAAAATTATTAATACAGAATAACTAATATGAAGGTTTTTGTTTTTAGATTTAATTCAGAGATGCTGATTGATGTTATCCGTCGTTTAAATCAGTCATTTGAGATAAGTTATTGGGGTGGTTCAAAAAAATATTTTGATGCCATAGTTAAAAATCCTAAAGATTTCCCCAATACTATTTTTCATAATACGTATGAAGCTGTGCGTGGCATTGGCGCTAAAGAAATTGATCAATCAAAATTTGAACCACTTAGTAAACAATTGATAGACAAGATGTTGTTTTGTGAATCGCAGACTTTGATTATGATGAATGCGATTGATTTTGATAATGCTCATTTGAGTAAGAAAAAACATTTGTATTATGAATATTTAAAATATTGGCACGGAGTACTGACAGATATGAAGCCAGATGTTATACTTTTTGGAGATATTCCGCATGTTCCTTTTCAATTTGTGATTTATCATTTGGCTAAATTATTAGGTATAAAAGTTATCATGTATCGAGTCATCCAAGTAACCGGCAGAGTTTTGTTTTTGAATGATTATGAGAAATATGAAAGTTTATATAAAGAACTAGAAAAAAATATTGACCAACATTTTGTTTTAGAGGATTTGAGTCCAGATATTCAAAGATATTATTTAAAACAAACAATTTCAAGTGAAGACCCAGCACCATTTTATATGAAAAAAAATTATGTTGGTAGTTTAGAAAAAAATGCTAAAATTATTCCTCGTCTCTCTGTCATTTTCAAGCATATAAAAAATGCTACCTTACTAGCTACTACTAAAGCTTATTTACAAACATTTTTTATCAAAAAAACTTTAGCTAGCATCGATGGCTTTGAGTATTCTGGTTTTGCGCTTAAACATAAATATAGAGAGTGGAAACGCACTAGAGACAGTTTTAAAAAAGAATATGAGAGTCTACAAACGCAAGTAGAATGGAATAAAAAGTTTATTTATGTTGCCTTGCATAATCAGCCCGAGTGTTCGACTAGTGCCATGGGAGACATATTTGTTGATCAGATGTTAATGATAGATATTTTATCAAAGGCTATACCAGAAGATTGGGTACTGTATATTAAAGAAAGTCCAGCTCAATGGGTTGGTCCTTGGGCTCATTTAGGTAGATACAAGGGTTATTATCAAGATATTACCAAAAGAAAAAATGTTTATTTGATACCAACTGAAGTTTCTACTTATGAATTGATTAATAAAGCACAACTAGTGGCTACTGTGACTGGCACTGTTGCTTGGGAGGCGGTTTTGCGCGATAAGGCAGCTCTTATTTTTGGTTTTACTTGGTTTATGTATTGTGATGGTATTTTTAGAGTAGACAATGTTGCTGACTGTCGTTTGATGATTGATAAAATTAATAGTGGTTATAAACCAGATAAACAAAAAGTCTTGAATTTTTTGGGTTCTTTAGATAATGTGTCTACAGTAGCTTATCCAAACATTAGATTCAAAACGGATGATATTTCTGAAGAGCAAAATATTGTCAATATAACCAATCAATTTATTAAAGAGTTAAAATTTTAAGTTATGCAAAAAACTGGTAAAATTTATAGTAAGCTTTTAAATAATCATAATGAAAAATTATTAAATCGTTTCACTCATGGTCATGGTTGGATACAGTTTTATGCAGATAAAAATGAATAAATTTATTTTATGACAGAAGTTATTTTTCTATGCTTTCATTATCTTAAAAGATCGGATGAGTATCATCGGATTTATGGTTATGATTTTGAAGATTTTAAAAAATATATTGAATATTTACAAAATAATTTTCCCATCATAGATTTTGAAGATTTTAAATTATTTTTACAAGGCAAAAAAAGTTTACCACCAAAATGTTCAGTCATTAGTTTTGATGATGGTTTAGCAGAGCATGCCCAAATCATAGCGCCTTATCTGCAGGAAAAAAATATTAGTGCCTTATTTTGTTTACCTACTTGTATTTTAAGAGGAGAAATGGCCAGTGTGCAAACTATACATTTTATGACAGCTCGCTATGGGGTTAGAAAATTTTTTAAGATATTAAAAAAATATTTTTCTATTAGCGATTTGTTGTGGAGTGATTATTTTGATGGAACTGAAGATAATTTAAAAATATTACCATTATATTCTAAAATTAAAGAAGTTTTGATGAAAAAAATACCAGGTGATAAATCTCGTTTAATATTAAATACTATGTATCGAGAAGTTCTTTTAAAAGACGATCCAAAAGTATTTGATAAGATTTATTTTAATTCTGAAGATGTAAATAAAATATTAAAAATGGGCCACAGAATAGCTTGCCATACAGATAGCCATCCATTTTTTATGGGTTTAGACATTGATGATGATAAGGCTTGGCAAAAAGAAGTACTTGAGCCAAAAAATATTTTATCAAAATATGTAAAACAGCCAATTGATATCTTTGCTTATCCTTTTGGTGGCGACGCTAAAGACTTTGATTTCCAGAAATGGACGGCGCAATTAAAAAAATCAGGATTTAAGTATGCTTTAAATGCTTACCGTAATTCTAAAAAGCAAGAGAAATTTGATCCTTTTTGGATTCAGAGATATTCCGTACAAAGTAAAGAAAAGGCTGAGGATTTAAAAAATAATAGTTGTCATTATTTTATATAGTTTAATAATTAATAATAAAAATATGGCTGAAGATAAAATAATAAAAGATTTTTTTGACAAAATTGCTGATGATTGGGCAAATCGTGCTTATGATGTCAAAGCAAAGTTCCTTAAATTTCCTAGCTCTAAAGTTAGGCATGCTATTACTTTAGAAGAAATTAGTAAAATAAAAAATAACGCTAAAGTTTTAGACATGGGTTGTGCTAGTGGTGAGTTGGTTATTGATTTGATTAAAAATGGTTATCAAGTAAGAGGTTTTGATATTTCACCAGAAATGATTAAAGTTGCTCAAGAAAATTTAGTTAAAGAAAATTTAAATTTGCCAGCCGAAGAAATTTTTAAAGCAAGTAGTTTGAGAGATTATAATGATAAAGAAAAGTTTGATTTTATTACTGCTATGGGATTTACTGAATATCTAGATACGGAGGAGGAGTTTTTTGCACAAACAGATAAATTATTAGAAAAAGATGGCTATATTATCGTGGATTATAGAAATAAATTATTTAATTTTTTTACTGGTAATAAATACACTTTAGATTTAGCTAAAGCAGAAAATAGCACAGAATTATTAGAGCAACTAAAAGATTTGGAGAAATTTAGTCCAAAAAAATATGAAGAAGTGCCATTGATTATAAAAGAAGTAAACAATGAGATTAATCATTTATTACAAAATTTTAATTTTAATGAAAATTTAAAAAATGAAAATTATAAATTAATTGCTACACAAATTTCGCTTCGTCAAAATACACCGGCTAATATAGCTGCTGAAGCGGAAAAATACGGATATAAGTTAGAAAAGGTAATATATTTTCACGCCCATCCTTTTATGCCGATGTTTGAGAGAGAATTTCCAGTTTTATTTAATACCATGGCTTTGGCTATGCAGCCTCTAGGTTACACGCCGATGGGCGCTTCAATTTGTTCTTCTTTTGTGGCAATTATTAAAAAAATTAAATAAAAATTGATATTTAAAAAATTGATATGGAAAATGATTTTCAAAAGAAATGGCAAGAAATTAATCAAGAGCAAAAAGACTCTGACGAGAAAATTCTTTTTGTCGAAAAAGACAAAGAGCCAATTACACAAAGACAACTAAATCTTTATTATTATTTCTTATTTATTAAAGATATTATTAAAGATAAGGCAAAAAATATTTTAGAAGTTGGTTGTGGTCGCGGTACGATTTCTTTGTATCTTAAGGATTATTTAAATTTAAATGTTTCTTTATTGGATAATGAAATTGGTGCTATTGAAATCGCAAAAAAAGATTTTGCTAAAAGAAATTTAACAGCCAATTTTTTTGTAGCAGATGTTTTACAAACTAATTTAGAGAAAAATTCTTTTGATGCTGTAGTCTCTATCGGTTTAGCAGAACATTTTAAATCAGAACAAGTAGAGGATTTATTCAGAGAGCAATATGATTTATTAGCACCTGGCGGTATTATGATTTCTTTGAATATTCCACAAAAATTTTCTATTCAATTTTTAAATACTATTATGAGGTTTTTTAAAAAAATAGCCGGCAAATATACAGAGAGTATTGGTAAGGATTATTATCGAAATAAATTTAGACCGCAAGATTATTATCAGTTAGCCAAGAAAGTTGGTTTTGAAGATGTACAAATTGTTAATGTTAATCCATTTCCTATTTATACACCATTGCTAATAAGTACGGATAAAAAAATTACTAAGATTAATAAGGGTATTTTAAAAATTAGAAAAATTTTTCAAGCATATCCATATAAAACAAATTATTTATTATCACAAGCACATTTTTTAGTAGCCTATAAAAAATAGGGAACAAATATATGGAAATTAAGATATCTCAAAAAAATATAGATCTTGATAAAACGGTTTTTATTATTGCTGAGATTGGTAAAAATTTTATTCAGACTCAAGAAGAAAAAAGGCGTGAAGAATATCTGGCTAATGCCAAAGCTTTGGTAAAAGCAGCTAAAGAATCTGGCGCAGACGCAGTAAAGTTTCAAACACATAACGTAGAAGATGAGCAACTTAATATAGAAATAGTTTCTCCACATTTTTCCGGTAGTGATCGGTATAATTGGGTAAAACGTAATAATGAAATTACCACTTTAGACTTTTGGCAAGATTTAAAAAAATATTGTGACGAGCTAGATATTACTTTCTTTTCTACGCCAATGAGTCGAGGAGCAGCGAAGATTTTGGAAGAAAATATAGATATACCTTTATGGAAAGTTGGTTCAGGAGATATTTTAGATTTTGTAATGTTAGATTATATAGCAGCAACTGGTAAACCAATCATTATTTCTTCCGGTATGAGCACTTTAGAAGAAGTAGATTTAGCTTTAGCTTTTTTAAAAAAGCGTACAGATAAGATTATTTTATTACATTGTGTTTCAAAATATCCTTGTCCACCATCAGAACTTAATTTAAAGACTATAAATTTTTTTAAAAAAAGGTATGCTTTACCAGTTGGTTTTTCGGATCATTCTATTGGATATGATTCAGCTATTGCAGCCACTAATCTTGGTGCACAAGTTGTTGAAAAACATTTTTCTTTTGATCGCAATTTTTGGGGCTCTGACCACAAAGTTTCAATGTTACCAGAAGAATTTAAATCTATGGTAGATAAAATCCGCAATAAAGAAAAAATTGATTTGGAATATTATGGTCAGGAAACAAAGACCTTGACTGTTGATGAGTCTCAATTTAGACCAATTTTTCGTAAATCATTAATGGTTGGTCAAGATATTAAAAAAGGCATGATTTTTAATGCGGATATGATTTACGCTATGAGACCTCAAAAATATTCCCAAGGTTTGCCTTCGGAGGAATATGAAAAAGTTTTATACAAAAAAGCTAAAAAAGATTTAAATAAGTATGATCCAATTACTTGGGATAGTTTAGAATAAATAATATGAGTAATAGAAAGATTTGTTTTGTTATTACATCCAAGATTCATTATGCTCGTAGTAAGTTTTTATTAATGGAGCTAAAAAATCATCCCCAAGTAGAGCTACAGATTGTAGTCGGTGCTTCAGCTATTCTGCCGGTATATGGAGATATTTTGCCCGTTTTGATTAAAGATGGTTTTAGTTATAGCGCTAAGATCACCATGACTTTGGAGGGTGGCACTCCAGTAGCGATGGCCAAGACAGCTGGCATGGGTATCACTGAATTTGCGACTGCTTTTGAGAATTTACAGCCAGATTTAGTAGTAGTAAGAGCTGATCGATACGAAGTGTTATCAGCTACCATTGCTGCTGCTTATTTGAATATTCCGGTAGCACACATTGAGGGCGGTGATTTGAGTGGTAGTATTGACGAAAGCGTCAGGCACGCGATTACTAAATTAGCTCATATACATTTTCCTACTAATGAAATTTCTAAACAAAGAATTTTAAAAATGGGTGAAAAGCCAGAATATGTTTTTAATTTTGGAGCCTGTGAAGTAGAGTTTGTAGCGCGCAATAATTATAAAATATCTAATGAACTGATTAATTCTTTAGGTGTTGGTGATGTGGTAGATATAAATAAAGATTACTTGATTGTTATGCAGCACCCTGTTACTTCGGAGATTCATTATAACAGAAAAAATATTGAGGAGACTTTGCATGCTATTAGCGACTTAGGTATTCCAGCTATTTGGTTTTGGCCAAATATTGACGCAGGTACAGATGAGATTTCTAAAGGTATGAGAACTTTTAGAGAAAATTATAAACCGCATCATATTAGATTTATTAAATCATTACCTCCAGAAGAGTTTGTTGGTCTTTTAAAAGGAGCTGCTTGTTTAGTAGGTAATTCTTCAGCCGGCATCAAAGAGTGTTCTTATTTAGGTGTGCCAGTGGTCAATATTGGTACTAGACAAAATCATAGATTGCAGGCTGATAACATTAAAAATGTCGCTTATGATCGAGAACAGATAAAGGAGGCAATAAAGTCTCAAATAGCATATGGTAAATATCCACAAAGTGATCTTTATTATAAAGAAGGGACTAGTAAAAAGATTGCCGAGACTTTAGCAAATATTGATTTATATACACAAAAAATATTTATTGATTAATGATATGTATAAAAATAAGAAAATTTTAGGGGTTATTACTGCGCGAGGTGGCTCCAAGGGCATCCCTAGAAAAAATATTAAAATTTTGGCCGGTAAGCCTTTGATTGCCTATACTATTGAAGCAGCTAAAGCGAGTAAATATTTAACTAGATGTATTGTATCTACTGATGATCAAGAAATTGCTGACATTTCTTTGAAATTTGGAGCAGATATTCCTTTTATTCGCCCAGCAGAATTAGCTCAAGACCAAAGTACCTCTATTGAAGTAGTGCAAGATGTGCTGAGAAAATTAAAGCAAAACAATGGTGATGAATATGATTATTTGATGATTTTGCAACCAACTTCCCCATTAAGAACAGCGGAAAATATTGATGCTTGTATTAAAAAAATTATTGATACAGAAGCTGATTCGGTCATGAGTATGGTGGAGTTGAGTGATTTTTCTCTTAAAAAGTTGAAAAAAATTGAAAATGATAAGATATTATCATTAATTGAAGATGAGGGCTTACAGTCAACGCGTCGTCAAGATGAGCAAAAAGTTTATAAACGTAATTGTGCTATTTATTTGACTAAAACAGAATTAGTGATGGCAGGTGATTTGTTTGGAAAAATATCTAGGCCATATATTATGTCAGCTGAAAGTTCTATAGATATTAATGAGCCAGTAGATTTTGGATTAGCTGAATTTTGGTTAGAAAAAATTAAAAATAAATAACTATGCCTACTATTGATAAACATTGGGAAACTAGTTTTATTCAAAATAAATATAAAAATTTAAATTATTGGCAAGGTATATTTCGTTCAGAAGAATATTTTTGGGAAAAAATTGGTCATCCTGGGATGAAAGTTTTAGATATTGGTTGTGCTACTGGCAATTTGTTTCATGCTTTGAAAGAAAGATTTGGTCAAATAGAATATGTGGGTGTAGATGGTTCTATTAGCTTGATTAATAGAGCTAAAGAATTAACTAATGAAGCCACTTTTATTAATCAGGATATTTTTTCTTTAGATAATCAGGATCTGAAAGAACAGTTTGATGTAGTAGTAGCGACCGGTGTTTGGCAACATGAATCACGATATAAAAAATTGTTAGATTTAATGTTGAATTTTGCTAAAGCCGGAGCTTATGTGTTGTTTGATGTAAAATTATTTTATAATCATAAAACATTAGATGATATTAACCTTGCCTATGGTGATCATAAAGATCATAAGGTTTATTATATTATTTTTAATTATCTTGATTTTATACATCTACTCAAGGACAAAATAGATGTTTTACAGCAAGTTAATTTTTTTGGTTATTACACAGAAGTTAATTTTTCTGTTAGATTACCTGAGACAGTCAAAGAAAAAGTTTGTAGTTCACATGTGTTATTACAAAAAAAAACAAGCCCAAATGATTTCTTTACCAAAGAAATTCATTTACCAGCTGAGTTTGATAAAAAAATAATTTAATTATTATGAAGATTCTTAATACTATTGGAGTCAAGTATACTAAAGCTGCCCAAAAAATATTATCTGATTTAGGAGCGGTTGATTACTTGGATTTAAATCAAACAGAATTATTAGCTCAAATTGAGCCATATAATATTTTAATAGTTGGCTTAGGCTTGAATGTTGATAAAGATGTTATTGATAGGGCTACAAATTTAAAAATTATTGCTACCGCTACCACCGGTTTAGATCATATTGATTTTGTCTATGCTCAAAGCAAGAATATTCAAGTTATTAGTTTACGTGGGGAGAATGAATTTTTAAATACTATTACCGGTACAGCAGAATTAGCTTTTGGTTTGATGATTGATTTATTACGTTTGACACATTCAGCTTTTATGGATGTAAAAAATTATCATTGGGATAGAGAAAATTTTCGTGGGCACAATTTACTGGGGCAGACTCTTGGTGTAGTCGGTCTAGGGCGCTTAGGTAGAGCGATGGCAAGATATGCCAAGGCCTTTGGCATGAAAGTGCTTGCCTATGATCCAAATATCGATGCAGAGGTTTTTCTGGTTAATCATTGCCAGCAAGTAGATTTTGATACATTGATTAAACACAGTAATGTCATTTCTATTCATGTGCATTTAGATAAAGATACAGAAAATATGTTTAATACTGCAGTGTTCCAGCAGATGAAAAAAGGTGTTTATTTAATTAATACTGCTCGTGGTAAAATAGTTGACGAGCAAGCCTTACTAAACTCTTTGGGAGATAAAAAATTAGCTGGTTACGCAACCGATGTTTTAGCTGATGAGCTAGATTTTAATAGAGAATTTAAAAATCATCCTTTAGTTGAATATGCTAAATCACATGACAATTTAGTTATTGTGCCACATATTGGCGGTATGACTCATGAATCAAGGGAGTCGACTGATGTTTTTATTGCTGAAAAGGTTAAAATTTTTTTAGCTAATAATTAATTTTATCTCCCTAGACTTCTATTTAAAATAGTATTAATAGTTTTTAAAATAATAGAAATATCTAAAGCAATACTTTGATTTTTGATATAAAACAAATCGTACTGCAGTTTTTCTTTAGCATCTTCAACTGAAGCGCCATAAGGAAAATTTATTTGTGCCCAACCAGTAAGCCCAGGTTTCACCAGATGCCTTTCATTGAAGAATGGTATTTCTTTTTTCAGAGTTTCCACAAATTCTGGTCTTTCTGGGCGAGGGCCCACAAAACTCATCTCACCTTTTATAATATTCCAAAATTGTGGGATTTCATCAATGCGGCTTTTGCGAATAAATTTGCCAACTCTTGTCACTCGCTTATCTTTTTCTTGCGCCCATTGAGCGCCATTTTTTTCAGCATTATCTACCATAGAGCGAAATTTGTAGACATAGAATTCTTGGCCGTTTAGGCCAATTCTAGTTTGTTTGATAATCAATGGCCCACGGCTTTCTAGCTTGATGGCCAGCGCCAAAAATGGCAAAAATATCAAAGAGATTAAGCCAAAAAGACTAGCGAAAAAAATGTCGTAAAATCGTTTGATGATTTGAAACCAGGGATTATTTGTTTGGTTGAGGTTTTCAAAAAACCAATTTCTTTCTAAAGAGCTGACAGCAATTTTGCCGGTAATTTTTTCATAAAAATCCGTGAGATTAAAATAAGTGATTTTGAGTTCAATACTTTCAAATAAATAGCGAGCAACCTCTGGGCTGTATTTTGGATCATTTACAACTACTACGGTGTTTATTTTATATTTATCTAGTTCATTTTTTAAATTTGCCAAGTCTTTGCTGACAGCTATGATCTGAAATTTTTCAGGAATTTGGCTAAAATCTGGGTTGATGAATAATTTGAGTTTATATCCCAAGTGAGGGTGAGTGATTATTTCTTGAGCAAGTAAGAGTGATTGTTGATTGATGCCGATGACGGCTAGATTGTTTGAGAGTCTGGCACTAGCCAAAGCTGAGAAAAATAATTTTCTCCACAAAATCCAAAGGATGGAAAAAGTAATGATTAAAATAATCAGGACTTTTTGAGGGCGTAGATTACTAAAACGGCCTAAGATTAGGTAGAAAAAAGAAAAGGCGAGCAGAGTGTTCACAACCACATTGTTGATCAATTGGCCAAAAAACTTGTAATCATTTTTGACTTTACGGATCTCATAAAGTCCGTTGATAAAGAAGACGATTAGCCAAATAGCAAAGATGATCGTAAAAGGCCAAAAGTGTTCTTGAAATATTCTTTGATCAAAGTAGCCATAGCGTAAATTAAGAGTTATGACTAAACTCAAATAAAGTAGTATAATATCTCCGAGGACTAAGATTATTTTTTTCATAGTATTTGTAATTTTTATATTATAATGAAAATAATACTTTTTGTCAAATTAAAATTAAAAAAAGTTTCTTTATGATAAATGAGTTAAAACTTAAAAAAATAATTTGGCTTTTGGTCAAAATTAGTTTAGTTTTGGTTTTATTTGCGCCTTTGATAGTGTCTACTAATTTTTATTTTCCTTACATTGTCCCACGCAATTTATGGTTTAGATTTTTTGTCAATATTAGCTTTTTTTCTTATTTATTTTTGATTTTTCGTTACCAAGAATTCAGACCTCGTTTTAATAAGGCTTTTATTTTATTTTTAGGTTTTATTTTGACTTTGACGCTGTCTAGCTTATTGGCTGGTAATTTTTCTTTTAGTTTTTGGAGTAATTTTGAAAGAATGGATGGTCTTTTGAATTGGTTGTATTTAGCGATGTACTCTTTTGTTTTGATAGGTGTGTTGCAACGCCAGCCACAAAGTGTTTTTACAATTTTTAAAATTTCTTTATCGCCGGCTATTTTAGTAGCCTTAGTTGCTGTAGCTCAAAAATTAAATATATCTTTTGTTTTAGCCTCTGCTGGCGGTGATAGACTGGCTTCTACTTTTGGAAATGCGGCCTATGTTGGCTCATATATGTTTTTGCATATTTTGGTAGCTTTTTATTTGTTATTTAAAGACAAGACAAATCGCTATTGGAAAGCTGGCTATATTTTAAGTATGCTTTTATTTGTTTGGACTTTGATGGCGACTGATACTCGTGGAGCATTTTTGGGACTTTTATTGTTTATTTTTTTGTTTGGTATTTTTTATCTAGTTTTACAAAAGCAAAAAAAAGATAAAATTTATTTTACGGTTTTAAGTCTTTTGATAGTTTCTATAGTTTTTGTATCTTTGTTGTTTATCCAAAAAGGATCAGCTTGGGTAAAAGCTGTCCCGATATTTAACAAAATATCTCAAATTTCTCTGGCAGACACTACTACGCAGTCTAGGCTACTTATTTGGCGCAATAGTTGGCAAGGCATAATAGAGAAGCCAGTGTTTGGTTGGGGAGAGGAAAATTTTAGTACAGTTTTTAACAAATATTTTCCCATAGAAATTTTTCATGACATCGGTTCTGAAACTTGGTTTGATAGACCACATAATATTTTGATACAGCATTTGATTCACGGTGGTGTTGTAGCTTTGTTTTTGTACTTGAGTATTTTTGCGTATTTGATTTTGAATTTGTTTAAAAATTATCAAAAAGAGCGAGATTGGTTTACTTTTGCTTTTTGGACAGCTTTTGTATTAAGTTTCTTGTTTCATGATTTATTTATTTTTGATAGTCTAAATACCAATGTTATCTTGTATTTATTACTTGCTTATTTGTTTGGTATGAATGCTAAAGCCTGTGAGTTTAAATTTAAACTTCCTCGTTTTTTTATATTGATTTGCATGTTATTATTTTTTATTTTTGGACACTTTTTCATTTATTTACCATTTGCCAGTAATAAAATTTTGGTCAACAGTCTAAAAGTTTTTTCTAGTGCTCAGTCAGTGGAGGATTTGGAGCGCGTTTTGGATCTGTGGCAAAAATCTTATGATATTTCGCCTCTAGGGGACAAAGAAAAAGTTCAAAATTTACAAAGGCTGACTGCTCAAGTGGTGCAAGCACAGGGTATAGACAATACCATTAAAGCTAAGTTTGTTGAAAAGACTCATACTCACTTCGAAATTTTATTAAATAAATATCCTCAAGACTTACGCTTTGCTTTATTTGCTTCTGGTTTTTATTATGATTTTACGCCTTACGATCAGAGTTTTGCGACTAAAAATTTAGATTTGTTAAATAAGGCTAAAAATTTAGCGCCTAATAAACCAGAGTTATATTTTAGTTTGACTAATGCTTATTTGGCAGCTGGTGATTTTGAAGCAGCGCAAAACACGGCCTTTACTTTGACACAGCTTAGCCCTTGGGCCAAAGGAGTTCATTGGAATTT
>JACCDG011140214.1_pt1 | contig 13432 bp, 21 predicted proteins | sample 7442471 | NCBI WGS metagenome assembly JACCDG01 (sample SAMN15323444, study PRJNA562643) | freshwater metagenome | isolation source: river surface water | place: USA:Blue River Watershed | collected 2017-08-17 | reverse complement strand
TATAATAGCGATACTTTAACACCATGACACGATCACTTAGCAAAGGCCCATACGTAGACGAGAGAGTCCTCAAGAAGGTTCTTGGAAAGCGTCCAGAAGAAACTGGCGTTATCAAGACTTGGATTCGCCGCTCTGACATCTCTCCTGAAATGGTTGGATTCACTTTTGGTGTTTACAATGGGAAGACTCACCTAGAGGTTCTCATCACAGAAGACATGGTTGGTCATAAGCTCGGTGAATTCTCTCCTACTCGCAAGTTCCTCCGTCATGGTGGTAAGATGCAAAAGGAAATTGACCAGAAGAAGAAGCAGTCAGAAATTGATGCTGCTAAATCAGCTAAATCAGCAACTGACTCTAAGAAGAAATAAAGAATATGAAAGCATCACTTAACAATTACCGCCAAGCACCTCGTAAGACTCGCCTCGTTACGGATCTTATCAAAGGAAAGACCGCCTCACAGGCACAGGGGATTTTAACTCACCTTATCAAGAAAGGTGCGCTTCCTATTAAGAAGCTTCTTGATTCTGCTGTAGCTAATGCAGGTGTTTCTCCAGATACTCTCATCGTTAAGTCTGCTCGTGTAGATAAGGGAGTTGTCCTCAAGCGATGGATGCCTCGTGCGATGGGAAGAGCTTTTCCTATACACAAGCATACTAGTAAGGTAATTATTGAGCTTGCGCCTAAGGCTGCTAAAGAAATAAAGTAATCGTATGACACACATAGTACACCCATATGCACATAGATTAGGAATCATCCGTGACTGGAAGTCACGCTGGTTCGGCAAGACTACTAAGTCATACGTCGATTACCTCCGAGCTGATGTTCTTGTTCGCCAGTGGCTTACAAAGCGTCTAAGAGGAATGTATCTTTCTCTTATTGAAATCGAGAGAAGTGAGAAGCAGTACCGTATTATGCTCCACACTTCACGTCCTGGTATGATTATTGGTCGCGGCGGAGACGGTATGGATAAGCTCCGTGCAGCACTCAAGAAGGAAATGACTCGTCTTAAGATTATAGTGCCACAGGATGTTAAGATTGATATCGTAGAAGTTGCTAATCCAGAAGCAGATGCAGCTATTGTTGCTGCTATGATTGCAGAAGGGATCGAAAAGCGTCTTCCTTTCCGTAGAGTTCTTAAGACAACTATCGAAAAGGTTATGGCTAATCGTGAGGTTAAGGGTGCTCGTATTCAAGTATCAGGTCGTCTCGGAGGCGCTGAAATGGCACGCAAGGAACAGATTAAGCGTGGGGGTATTCCTCTTCAGACACTACGTGCTGATATTGACTTCGCTCGTGAAAAGGCCTACATGACCTACGGTGTCATTGGTATCAAGGTTTGGATCTATCGTGGAATGAAATTCACTGATGATGTAGCCACTAAGCAAACATCCCGAAAGGATAAATAATTTTGTAATTAAACGAGTATGCTATTCCCTAAAAAAGTAAAACACCGAAAGTGGCAGAATGCCCGCCTGTCAGAGGCTAAGCTTGCACGTCCTGAAACAAAAGGAGTAGATGTTTCATTTGGAGCGTTTGGTCTTAAGGCTGAGACACCAGCTCGTGTAGCTGCCAACCAAATTGAAGCTGCTCGCCGCGCTATGCAGCGTCACGCAGGTAAGACTGCTAAGGTGTGGATTCGTATCTTCCCTGATCGCCCAGTTACTAAAAAAGCAGCTGAAGTACCGATGGGTAAAGGAAAGGGTGATCCAGATCGATATGTTTTTGAAGTTCGTCCAGGAAGAGTACTTTTTGAGATTGATGGTGTTACTGAAATAGTTGCTCGCGAAGCGCTACGTAAGGCGGGATGCAAGCTTCCGATTAAGACTAAGGTGATAGCTCGCTAATTATATTTATATGACAAAAGAAACAGTAATCAATCGTAAGAAAGTTTCAGGAACAGTGGTTTCTGACAAGATGGACAAGACCGTTGTTGTTAACGTGAGTCGTTACGTTGCACACAAGAAGTACGGCAAGTACTACAAGATCGACAAGCGCTACAAGGCTCATGACGAAAATAATGAGTATAAAGTAGGGGACAAGGTTATCATCGAAGAGACACGTCCTATATCTAAAGATAAGACCTTTAAGGTACTGTCTAAAGTTACAGGATAACTAAGGAACTTTATTAACACTAATCACTAGAATATGATACAAGCAGGAACAAATGTCATAGTAACCGACAACTCAGGCGCAAAGCGTGGAAGAGTTTTCAAGGTACTTGGAGGGTCTAAGCGTCGCTATGCATCAGTCGGTGATATGGTGGTGCTCTCAGTTAAAGTGGCTGAACCTAGAAAGCAGGTAAAGAAGAAGGACGTAGTATACGGAGTAGTTGTTCGTACTACAAAGCAAATCAGACGTGAAGACGGGTCATACATCTCTTTTGATGACAACGCAGTAGTGATTGTCGATAAGACAAAGAAGGAGCCTAAAGCTGGACGTGTTTTCGGGCCTATCCCTCGCGAACTCTCTCAGACTGGCATTGAAGGATACAGAAAGATCGCTTCTCTCGCACCAGAAATCATATAAACAGCTTGTAGCTATTAGCCTTTAGCTTGTAGCCACTCAAATATATACAAATTTAATATAAATACTATGCACGTAAAAAAAGGAGACAAAGTAATAGTGATAACAGGTAAGTACAAGGGCGAGACAGCGACAGTTGCTCGCGCTCTTAAGGATACTAACCGAGTAGTTCTCGAAGGTGCTGGAAAGGTAAAGCGTCATATGCGTCCAACTAAGGCTGGGGAGAGGGGTGGAATAGTAGAAATCCCAACTTCAATCCATGCTTCAAACGTGAAGCTCGCTGATAAAGCTGCTAAGAAAGTAAAGCCAGCTGCAAAAGCTAAGAAAGCTACAAAAAAAGCTGAATAATAACAAAAGATACAAATAAACGACACCACTAGGTGTCGTTTATTTTTTTCATCATTATTCGCTACTCTGTTTTACAAAGAAGATTTTTTATAGTAGAGTATAGTTCTACTAAGTAATAGAGAAGCATCTCTTAAGTAAATGCGTATAACGTTTCCTAGGAATTTCCGAAGAAGCCAATCGTGCTTACAAAAATAAATTATGTCAAAATTCATAAGTGTAAAAGAAATAGAAAAGGGATCTTTTGATACCTTAAAAGGGGAGTTTGGTTACAAGAACATAATGGCTGCGCCTCGTCTCACAAAGATAACGGTATCTGTGGCAACTGGTTCTTCTATGAAGCGTGACAAGAAGTTTAACGATCTTGTTATGGATCGTCTCATGAAGATAACTGGGCAGAAGGCGACAGTACGTAAAGCTAAGAAGTCTGTCGCGTCATTTAAGACTCGTGAGGGTGATCCAATTGGTGTTGCTGTAACCCTTCGTGGAGATCGCATGTTTTCTTTCCTTGATAAGGTGCTTAACGTGTCACTCCCTCGCACTAAGGACTTCCGCGGCATCAAGCGTACATCAGTGGATGATATTGGCAACATGACTTTTGGTGTTAAGGAACATACCATCTTCCCTGAAATAAAGGATGAAGAACTAAAGGATGTCTTCGGAATGGCAATCACACTTGGAACCACCGCTAAGACTAAAGAAGAAGCGACAAAATTCTTTGAGCTCATTGGTATACCTTTCAAAAAGGCATAGTATAGTAATAGTGACGATCTGCTTCATAACAAAGGCCAACGATAGTTGGCTTTTGTTAATAGGTAATAAGAGCGGGTGAGACTTTACATGAAGACCAATTTAGATGTAGAATAGCTTCTTCAGCTTCGATAGCGATGTTGGTGTTCTTTATTCTTTCAATCAGACTCAAGGAGATGAAATGCCGCCAAAGAAAAGGGCTCGTAGGGTCAATCCATTTAACCTCGGAACAAATGAAGGCAAAGTAAGGTCTGCGATACAGCCAGCTCGCGCTTATTTTGGGTGTGGGGTGGGAGGAGCAGATCCTGATGAATATGACCCTACAGAGCGACTCCATGCAGAGTCTCCTGACGAGAAGATGGCTCGAGAAAGAGGTCTTTATTGCATCGATCCCGAAGATGCACCCGATCAGGTGAACAAAGCAAATCAGAAAAGAAAAGCAAAGAAAAAGCGCTACAAAGCCAATAGGAAAACAAGAGTTGAGCTTTGGCGCAAGGAACAGCAAGCAAAGTGGTGATTATTTGTCACAGAATTATAAAGACCTCCATTCGGAGGTCTTTGCTTACTGAACGCGAGATTCGTGCTTCGCGCATGCGGGCCGGAAGACGTAGAGATCAAGAGGATATCAGTCCTTGGTCTCAATAAACCCTTTATGGAGGGTGATACTAGTTTCAGCGACCCAGAAAGATTGTTTTATGTTGCTTTATCAAAGCCGCCTTTGTTGGCGGCTTTTTATATGATGTAAGCAAGAAGGCGAGGAAAGAGCTATTGACATACCATTTTAAATATGGTAGGATATGGGATACTATGAAAAAGATTGGAATAATTATAGCTCTAGCGGGTATCGTTTTAAGTCAAGTAAATCAGGCATTTGCTGGCTACTTTAACCCTACTCCTATCGAGCGTTGCAATGTGTCAGTTACTAGTAATTTACAAAGAGGGTCAGAAAATGATGATGTTGTAAGGCTTCAGAATCTTCTAGCTCGCGGAGGTTATCTTAATGCTTCGGCTAATGGATACTTCGGGTATCAGACAGAAAATGCTGTACGCGCTTTCCAGCGTGATAATGGTATTTCTTCAACTGGAGTTGTGGGCGAGACTACTCGTAATGCGATCAACGAGAGACTTTGTGATTCAGATGTTCTCGGGAACTACAATAGCTCATCTTATTCTAACTATTACGGTTATTCTTCGCTGTCTACGTATGTAACAGGGGAGGATCCATATGTAAGAGTGGTGTCAGCTCCTAGTACGCCAATCACAACTGTTCCATCTGTTACTGATTACGTAGTAACAGGAACACAGGTTGTTACTCCAACTTTTTCTTCTAACTATTCTTCATCTATTCCAGCTGTCACTAGTTCGGATATTGTCTCAACTAATATTGTTTATAACCCAAGCATGGGATACACCTACGGCATAGTACCTTCTGCAGGTTCTGTCACAGTAACATCTCCTTCGATTAATAGTGTTTATAACGAAGGCGACACGGTAAGTGTTAATTGGTATGCTACCAACCTTTCTGTATCGACATATACAATACTCCTTGAAAATACTGTCTCGGGACAGAGTCATGTAGTTGGTTCTTCACAAGGGAATGCGCTTTCATTCATTCTTACGAAGGAAATCCTAGACGCTGTATGTTCTGGATCATGTAATTATGGTAACCAAAATTCATACAAAGTTATCGTAAGTACCCCAGTTAGAGATATAGCAGGGAATATTTCAACGCTTAAAGCTGCGATTCAGCCTGTAACAATCAAGCGTCAGTTCCTCTACAACGGTCAGGTGAGCATTACTACAAGTAAGTCACCCGTTAACTCAGGCGAAATATTTAGACTCTATACTAATATCCCTCGAGGTGCCTCATGGGATGCTTATCTAGCGGGTAATTATAGTATTAAGGTAAAGGCGACTTGCCCAGCTGGCGTTACTGCAACGATTGCGGGAACACCGTGCGGACAGGAATTTGTTATCCCATTTGCGCCAGTATACTTCCAGCAGGAAATACCTACGACAATTACTAATACCACATGGTATAAACAAAATGTCCTCTTCGATCTCACTGTTGTTAACTTAGCTGGTCAGGTTATCGGAACCTCTCAGGTAAATGTTATCGCTAACGCAGCTGCGTTTAGTTGGTAACGAAAAAAGTTTCTAGTTTTCAGTTCTAAGTTTTAAGAAAGTACAAGAACCGCCCCGAAGGGGCGGTTCTTGTACTTTGTGTTACGCGAGAAGACTTTTTACGTAGTACATAGCCAGGGTGGTTATCCCGATAAGTAATGTACCCCAGATGGTGTCGACAATAGTGAGAGACCAAGGGTAGTCTTTTAGTGTTGCAAGATTAGTAAGATCATAAAAGGCGTACATAAAGAAACCTAGAAGCGCGCCATAAAGCATAGCTTGAAAAAGTGTTGTCGCAGAAGAAAGCACGAATACCCATATGGCTACAATTGCAACGATATACACAAGAGGAACGGCAGGCAGATAGGGGGCAAGAGACCCGTTCGTTACAGTTATATGGGAACTTAATTTATCTAAATAGAAACTCCTAGCCAGCTTGGCTAGCCAGATGTAATCCAGAAGCATCATGGTAATAATGCCAGACACAGAAGCGATGATATATATAAGCATATAGTAACTATATCGCTTTGACTTTTGGCTGTCGAGAGGATAGAGTTTAAATACGTTGTTCCCATTTTGAAAAGGAGTCCATCATGAATGATCGCTCGACTAACGAGGGCGTGTTCTTCGAAAGCATGCGGCGTTTTGCGGCGGAAGTCGCAGAATCCGATCCTGTCAATGCTGCCGGCTTGGAAGACCTGGTGAAGTTCTATGCGAATCCGGACCGCACTGCCGACCCGCTCCGCGACCTTCCTCCTAGCAAAGCCAAGGAGCTGATGGGCGTGCAGCGCAAGGTGTCGCCAGACCTCGGAGACCATCCGTTCTTCAGGAGGGTTGCTGACATCGCAAGAGAGCGCTGGGGTGCGGAGATGCAAGAGCTGTTTGATGGTCAGACGTATCTGACTCAAACTGAGATGGGTGTCGGCATTTCTCCCAAGTTTGCACCGCGTCCTGAAGTGCTCCAGATCATCCGTGAGGCCAGGGAGACTGCCCCGGCCTATCAGGCAAAGGCCCGCGACCCTTCGTGGAAAGGTGATCCAACTTCCGGTGCGTCGCGGCACGCACCTCCGGTCTCCGAGAAGCCGTCTACCCTTGCCCGCATTGTGAGCGAGTTCAAGAAAAACTGGTGATCTGGTCAATCACCCTTCAGAAAGGCCTCCGTAAGGAGGCCTTCTTGTTTTTTTGACTAAAATGTGGCATAATATGCAAGTTCTCTTTTAATCCGTTTGTGTACGTAAGGTTTACTATTTTACGTAAATGCGCGCGATATTAAGGGGACAGACATTGGATTCCTAAAGATTCCCGGTGTCATTATTAGTATTTTTACTCTATGGCAAAAACATCAACAATTGCACGCAGTAACAAGAAACCAAAATTCTCATCAAGAATTGTAAACCGATGCTTCAAATGTGGTCGAAAGCACGGGTTCATGAGAGATTTTGGTCTTTGCCGCACATGCTTCCGTGAGCTCGCTAACGAAGGTATGATCGCAGGTATAAAGAAAGCTTCTTGGTAATCTAAAAACTGTAGTATGGATCAAATCGCAAACATGCTCATCGCTATCAAAAATGGCGGTCTCGTAAAAAAGGCTGCTGTTACTATCCCAGCATCTAAGATGAAGGTAGCGATTCTTGAGCTTCTTAAAAATGAAGGATATGTAAAGACCTACCACGTAGGCGAGGGCGCTACTCCAACTATTGAAGTAGTCATCGCTTATGAGAAGGGGCTCCCTAAGATTCACAACGTGGCTCGCGTTTCAAAGCAGTCAAAGCGTGTATATAAGGGTGTAAAAGATATCACTTCTTATAAGTATGGTCACGGGATGACTGTACTTACTACTCCTAAGGGAATTCTTACCGACAGACAGGCCCGCGAAGGCCATGTTGGTGGAGAAGTATTATTCACAATCTGGTAACAAACGTATGAGCAGAATAGGAAAACAACAAATCAAAATTCCAGCAGGTGTCGAAGTCACATTCGATGCCCATGCTGTACGTGTAAAGGGACCACAAGGAGAACTCGTTCGCGCGCTTCGTGATGAAATCACTTTCAAAATCGAAGACGGGACGATTATCTCTGAACCTCGCAGAAACGATAAGTTCTCACGTTCACTTTGGGGGACATATATGTCTCACCTTAAGAACATGACAACAGGCGTGGTTACCCCTTTCACCAAAAGACTTCTAGTAGAAGGTGTGGGTATGAAGTGGGATGTTAAGGGAACACAGCTTAACCTCTCTCTTGGCTTTTCTCACCCTATTGTTAAAGACATTCCAGCTGGCCTCACAGTCGTAGCTGAAAAGAGTGCACTTAACATCACAGGTATCGATAAAGAGTTGGTCGGCCTCTTTGCTAATCAAGTTCGCTCCCTCAAGAAGCCTGAACCATATAAGGGTAAGGGTATTCGTTATAGTGATGAAGTTATTCGCCGTAAGCAGGGTAAGAAGTCTGCATAATCTGTAGCATCACATATATGAAAACAAGTATCAAAACAGAAAAAAGAGCACGTCTTCACAAGAAGATTCGTTCAAGAATAGCAGGAACAGAAAGTCGTCCAAGACTCGCCGTTTTCCGCTCAAACAAGTATATGTACGCTCAGCTTATTGATGACGTACGTGCGGTAACTATCGCTTCAGCATCTGACATCTCTCTTACAGACAAGATGACAAAGCTCGCGAGAGCTAAGATGGTGGGGACCAAGCTAGCAGAAGAAGCAAAGAAGAAAAATATTACTACGGTTGTATTCGATCGTGGCGGGTTCTCGTACCGAGGTCGAGTAGCGGCTCTTGCAGAAGGAGCTCGTGAATCTGGTCTTAATTTCTAATTATATGACAGAAGAAATAACAAAAACAACTGAAGTCGAAGTTCCTGCTCCAGCACCAACAACACCAACTCCTAGTTCTACGGCAAGCGTAGCAACAGGAAGTGTTGCAGTTGCTCAAGACAGAGAGTTCGCACCTCGCGGTCCTCGCGGACGCCAGGGTGGTAAGCCAGGAGGTCGCCAGGGCGGTCGCGCACCGCGTGCTCCTCGTGAAAAGCCAGAGTTCGACTCAAAGACAATCAGTATCCGTCGTGTAACCCGTGTGGTTGCAGGTGGACGCCGCTTCTCACTCTCAGTAGCGCTCGTTGCAGGAGATAGAAATGGTCGTATTGGTCTTGGTACTGGTAAGGCAATGGACACTCAGGTGGCTATTGAAAAAGCTCTTAAAGCTGCTAAGCGTAACATGTTTACCCTTAAGCTTTCTAAGCAAAAGTCTCTTCCTCACGATATCGCAGCTAAGTTCAAGTCATCAGAGGTGATGATCATGCCTAACAAGGGACGTGGTCTTATTGCTGGGTCTTCAGCTCGTATTATTTTATCTCTTGCGGGATTAAGTAATGTCACAGCTAAGTTCCATTCAGGTTCTAAGAACAAGCTTAACAACGCTCGTGCCACTATGAAGGCTCTACAGGAAATTGCTTACGCTCACGACGAAGCACCTGTACCTAAGGTGAAGATTGCTGAGGAAGTGGTCGCTCCAAGCACTAACGCATAACACTACTACTATGCAAATACATCAAATCAAACGTGTACACCCAAACAAGAAGTCAAAGCTCGTTGCCCGTGGAGGGAAGCGTGGTAAGACTGCTGGTAAGGGAGGAAAAGGACAGACAGCTCGCGCCGGACACCGCGTGCGCCCAGCTATGCGTGACATCATCAAGAAGCTCCCTAAGCTCCGAGGTCATGGAAAGAACCGCGCTAAGAGTGTGTTCTACAGAGGGCCAGAAGCTGTAGTTAACCTTTCAGCAATGAATGTGTTTACAGCAGGGGACAAGGTAACTCCAGAGACAATTCTAGCTAAGGGTCTTGTGAAGATGGTAATGGGACGTGTTCCAAAGATTAAGGTCTTGGGTACTGGTGATATTACTGTTGCTATCAACGTATCTTTCTGTGAAGTTTCTGTTACCGCTAAAGAAAAGATTGAAAAGGCGGGCGGAACAGTAACTCTTCCAGAAGTTAAGGAGGTGGTTGAGAAAGTAAAGAAAGTAAAGAAGGTAAAGAAGGCGGCTAAGAAAGCTGCTCCTAAGAAGAAGTAATATATAAGCAGTTGGCTATATTAGCTTTTGGCAAAAGCGCGACCGTAGGTCGCGCTTTTGCTTTGCTCTATCTATCGTATGTTTACAGGGCAGCCTTATCCCTTCTATGGCCTGGGTTGCACTTCCTGTCTTAGGTCTAGCGGCTAATGGCTAATGGCTAATGGCTAAATAATGTGGTATAATATCCAAATTATGAAGACAATTAAGGCTATTTTTACTGACAGACAGTTACGTACTCGCATCTTGTTTGTTATAGGTATTCTTTTTATTACTCGTTTTTTATCTGCTATCCCTATCCCAGAAGTTAACGTCGAACAACTCGCGTCGCTTCTAGCTGGTAATAAGGTATTTAGTTTCCTCAACATCCTCTCAGGAGGAGGTATTGCTAGCTTCTCTATAGTGATGCTCGGGGTAGGTCCTTACATTACAGCTTCTATTATTATGCAGCTTTCAACGGTACTTTCTCCTCGCCTTAAGGAAATGTATCAAGAAGAAGGGGATGCAGGGCGTAAACGTTTCGTTCAGTACGGAAGACTTCTCTCACTTCCTCTAGCAGTTATCCAAGGGTATGCACTCCTTACTCTCCTTGTTCGTCAAAATGTTCTTCCAGAAATGACTGGCATTGAAATGACATCGAACCTTATTATCGTTACTGCTGGAAGTATGCTCATGATGTGGTTAGGTGAGCAGATTAACGAACGAGGTATCGGAAACGGTGTATCTCTTATTATATTTGCAGGTATCGTGGCGACTATACCAACAACGCTCGGTCAGTACTTCCTTACATTTGATCCATCTCAGATACCTGTACTCGTAGTGCTGTTAGTGCTATCTCTTGTAGTTATTTCTGGGATTGTGTACGTCACAGAAGCTGAACGAAAGGTCCCTGTAACGTATGCGAAAGAGTCTCGTCTTGGTGCCTCAGCTGGGTTCGGCTCTACGACATACCTCCCGCTTCGCCTTAATCAAGCAGGGGTTGTTCCAATTATCTTCGCTATCTCAATTCTGATTTTCCCACAGCTTGCAGCGCAGCTCTTTGCGACATCTGGTAACGCTTCACTACAGTCTTTCGCTCGCATGCTTAACGAGATAGTTGCTAATCAGTGGATTTATGGAGTTACATACTTTACCCTTGTCGTTGCATTCACTTACTTCTATACAGCAGTAACCTTTGATCCGCAGAAGACAGCAGACAACCTTGCTAAGAACGGTGCGTTTATTCCTGGGTATAGACCAGGTAATACTACCGCAGAATATATCGGCTATGTTCTAGCCCGTGTTACTCTTGTCGGCGCCATCTTCCTTGGTCTTGTAGCGGTCCTCCCAGTAGCAATCCAAGGAATTACTGGTATAACAGCCATTGCTGTAGGAGGTACTTCACTACTCATTGCTGTGTCTGTGGTGCTTGATCTTATTAAGAAGATCGATGCTCAGCTTTCAATGAGAGAATACTAGAGACAGATTACAGATTGTAGAGATTAGATGTTGGGTAAATACAAAAGCGTCCGTAGGGCGCTTTTGTATTAGCCTCCTTATAATTTGGCTAGTGGCTAGTGGCTAGTGGCTAGTGGCTAGTTTCATGGTAGGATTATGTAATGAATAAACGCTTTATCATTCTCATGGCCTCCCCTGGGGGAGGGAAAAGTACTCAGGCAAAGCTTCTTAAGGAAAAACTAGAAGAAACTCACGCTGATGTAATCCATGTCACCACAGGTGGCACATTTCGGGAGTTTATAAAAAGCGATAGTTATATCGCTCTCCGTGCAAGGGAGGAACAAAATAATGGGGGGTTACAACCTGAGTTCTTGGCTATCTGGAACTGGGTGGGTGTTTTTATTGCCAAGTTAAAAGAAAATACAACAGTCATTTTAGACGGAGCGCCTAGAAAGGTAATAGAAACAGAAGCAATTCATGGCCTTTTCCCTTTTCTTGGGTACAGCAAGCCAAATGTTATCTATATCGAAGTAACTCCATCTTGGGCAAAAGATAGACAAAAATTCCGCGAGTCTCAGGCGGTAGAAAAAAGAGTAGATGCAAGTACTGACGAAGAAATAGAAAAGCGCATCGAGCTCTTTTATCAAGACATTTTGCCTTGCGTTGAGATATTTAAAAATGACCCTCGTTACGCGTTCGCAAGAATTAACGGCGAACAAACTATCGAAGAAGTGCACGCAGATATCATGAAAGCTATCACGCAGTAACTTTTTATGAGAATATTCTAAGATCTATAATCTGCCCCATGAAATACAACATTAAATTAAAAACCGAAAGCGATATCAAAATTCTCCGAGAATCAGGGAGAAGGCTTTCTGCTGTCTTAACGGCTGTGGCAAAAGAGGTAAAACCAGGAGTCACTACGAAGTATCTTAACGATTTCGTCTATAAAATGATTACAGACATGGGGGACAAGCCTGCGTTTCTTAATTATCAACCGTTTGGCGCTTCTTATCCATATCCCGGAAGTATCTGTATATCAGTAAATGAAGAAGTAGTGCATGGCATTGGAAGTGAAGATCACATCTTAGAAGAAGGGGATATTGTTGGACTAGACGGCGGTGTTAACCACAAGGGGATGATATCAGACAGCGCTAGAACAGTTGGCGTAGGGAAGATAAGCGAAGAGGATGAGGAGCTTCTTAAGGTAACAAAAGCTGCGCTTATGGCTGGGATTAAGGCTGCAGTTGTTGGTAACTACGTAAATGATATTTCTAAAGCTATAGAAGCTGCTATTCCAAAGAAGTACGGCGTAGTAAAGATTCTTTCAGGTCATGGTGTTGGGTATAAGGTGCATGAAGAGCCATACGTACCTAATTTTGATGATGGTATCAAGGGGCCAAAGCTCGTACCCGGGCTAGTACTTGCCATTGAGCCGATGGTTAATATGGGTACTGACGATGTTTACTTAGCAGAAGATGGGTATACTTTCGTCACTGCAGACCATAAGCGTTCGGCACATTTTGAACATACTATTTTGATAACAGATAAGGGGCCAGAGATACTTACAGCCTAGTTTCTCCCTTGAAGGAAGAGTTTTTAGGGAGTACACTTTATTGTAATCAAATAAACGTATGGACCTTTCAACTTTACTTTCATCAGAATCATTATTATATGTAGTGCTTGGTGTAGTTGCTCTCCTTGTTGCCATACTTAGTTATTTCCTTTTTAAAACAAAGCCATCTGCAGAAGTGGCACCCGTTGCCGTAACAGCAGCCGCGTCTGCAGTAACAGTAGCACAAGCAGTAACTCAACCTACAGAGAGTCTTCCGTCGACAGAGGTTGTTAATCAAATGCCAACAGTAGAACAGGCAACGGTTTCTAAAGTGGAAGTACCAAAAGGAGAAGTTCCTCCACTTAGTTCGTGGAAGCCTAGCCAAGAAGCTGCAGTAATCCCAGCAAATGATGACTCAACAACCGCTCCTTCGACTGTTGGTGACTCTGTGTCGTCATCTTCTGCCCAGTAGTTTTTTTGCGGTCTTTGTTGTGACAGTATCCACTGTCCCTAATGTGTTCTTTGGCCTATACTGAACACATATGCATCCAGAACTCTCTAATTTAGACCAAGAGGTAGCTTTCCTTCGTAATCAGATAAAAGAGAAAATGGAGCGTGCAAAAG
>JACCDG010699453.1_pt1 | contig 13433 bp, 10 predicted proteins | sample 7442471 | NCBI WGS metagenome assembly JACCDG01 (sample SAMN15323444, study PRJNA562643) | freshwater metagenome | isolation source: river surface water | place: USA:Blue River Watershed | collected 2017-08-17 | reverse complement strand
TTGCTAAAACCAAAAGCAAAGAACTTGTAAATCCAAACAGGGCTCCGACATAGGGGATGATACTCAATAATCCCGTCAGAACTCCAATCAGAAGACCAAAGGGAACACCCACCCAACTTAATCCCACACTGTACATGACTCCTAAAATAAATCCCACCAATAGCTGACCACGTAAGTAACCACTGAGAACATCATCCAAATCATCAATGTACTTCTGCAGACGTTGTGGATTTTCGATAGGAATCCATTGGCGAATCATAGCGATAATCTTTTCGTAAGAACCAATCATATAAAAAAAGAACAAAGGAATTAACGCTAAATTCACAATCACCAAAATAAACTGGAATATAGATCCAAAAAAACCTGTTAATGAACTTGTCACCTTTTGCAACATCTCCGAAGACACTTGAGTCAAAGAACCCAAAATCCACTGACTTAATTGCTTGGATGAGTAATGAAATTGAAATCCATATTCTTTGGCAAAAGCTTCGATCTGAATCAATAACCGATCTGTTAAAGCTGGCAACTCTTGAAAAAATTGGATGGACTCATCTGCAATCTTAGGAATGGCTAAAGCCAAAAGTCCCACTGTGGCCAAAGTACTGACTATAAAAACACATAAAACAGAAACCTGCCGCGGAATTTTTCGTGATTCTAAGGCCTTCAACAATAAAGAAAAAATAAGCAAACCCAAAGGAAATCAACAGCGGATAAATTGCCAAACCCAAACTGTAGATAAAAAAGCTTAACAGCAATAAAAAACTAAGAACACGAAGAACTGAACGAGCATTCCATGAAAACCCCCAACAAGAATTCATGGGATGGGAAGAGCTGCAAACCTTGGTTTCATTTGAATTCTTTGTTGCATCCACTGCAGCTCCTTTTCATTTTTGAAAGTTCAATTTCAAAGTGAAAACTTTCTTAAACGTAACTTCCTGTGCGAATTTTTTCTAAGATGATTTTTTCCATTTTGATTGGATCTTTTGGATCCACAGAGAAATAAGCCTGTTGTTCACAACGCAACTTCTCTTTCACCAACCATCGTAAGATATCCGCAAGATCTTTATTTTTCTTATCTTGAAAGAAAGGATCATTTTCCAAAGCATCTTTCGCTTTTTTCAAAGATCTGGCTTCCACCACATCATTTTCTTTCACTTTGTAGCAGAACAAATCATACTTACGAACATCTTCTGGAAGCACTCCTAAAAATCGAACATTCGGAGCTGAAAAGTCAGCATTCCGAATCAAACTGGCAGCAGATCCAGCTTTCAATGTACGGAAAATATTTTGCAAAGTATAAGCATCCAGATCTCCGAAGAAGTACATGGGAACATCCAGCTCTTCTTGAATCAACCGACACCATCCACGCACACCATTCGATGGAACACCCTGGGCACCCATTAAGATGCAATTATTACGTTTCGTAAATCCCATGCTAACCAAAGTATTTGCGGTACCTTCTGATTCCACCACCAGGCAAAAATCAATTTTTTTCTTTGCTTTCAAGGTCAAAGATTGAGGCTTATTTTTTGGCTGAAAGGGAGTTGTTCCTAAGCTAGATAAATCCACCACTGCTTTTTCACCATCGCTCATGGATTCCGTCACAACTAACTGCTGAGAATAAGTCTGACCACCACGATCATTGGCAAAACAGTTTAATTCTTCACGATAAACGCGAAGCATATCTCCAATGAAATCTATGATGGAATCACTTTCCGTCTGATCTTCAAAATCCAAGGGCTTATTATGACGGTCGCCCTTGATCATACCTTTTGCGATATAATACAACTCACGCTTTGTATTCACAGCCCCAATTTCAAGATTGCGAAGCAAAATCTCTAGCATAAAAACAACACGAGCTAACTTTTGTACTGAACTCACATTCAGCTCTGTCCGCACAGTTTTATCTCCGGGAGTCAAATACCCCACCTTGGGATTGTAAAAAGAGTTATCCAGAGCACATTTTACTGCTTCAAGAACAGGACGACGAGAATCCTCAAGATCTTTCAACATACGCTCAGCCAAGGCACGAGCTTCTTTGGGAATATCAATTTTTAATTCACGAATACTTACTAACTTTGCCATGTTTGTCGCCCTATCCTAGTTGGATTTTTTGGTGGTGCCCTTGTCGGCAACTTTTTCCGTTGTCTTGATTGTCGTTGTCTTCACAGTCCCTTGTCGATGATCATCACTTTCTTTTTCTGTACTTTGTTTCACCGTTGAAGACTTCACTGTGGATTCTTTCGTCGTCGAAATTTTTGTTGTTCCACCGCGCTCCTCGCGATCATCATCATAGGAATCATCTTCTGAGGCGGATGATTCATCATCAAAATCCACGCCCATTTTTGAAGCTTCTTTTTTCTTATGTTCACGCAACTTGGATTCTGCCAATTCCAATTCTGCAATGGCAGCTTCAGAATCTCGACCCAGAAGTTTTCTCAAACCCTCTTCTGCACGTTTTTTTCGAGCATCATTGCTTTTCGTTAAACGCACTAAACCCTCGACCAGAATGGGACCAAATTGTTCAATATGAGCCAACTTGCGTTCAAGATCTGCCTCTTTAAATTCTTTACGAATATGTCGAGACAACTTCTGTCCAGCCTGCATCAAAGTTCGACGGATTTCTTCTACCAACTCTTCACTGGCATCAATGGTTTCCTTCGAAGCATTTTTGAACTTAATGAACGGAGACACAATACTGACCGCAAACACATAGGGCCCTAAAGGCAAACTGTCTTTAGGTTGTTGCAATCCATAACTTTTCCAATTCACGGATTCGATGGCCCATGTGATAGCACAACCTGATTTATCAAATTGCAAAGGCACGCGGTTGGCAAAACGCAATAACTGCACCGGAGAATCATTTTCACCGTTGCGATTTTTAAAACGAGCCAAGGCCACTTCCACCACAACTGGTTTAAAGTCACAGATGCATGGCTTTCTGGTCATCACGGCAAAGAAATCAATCTCTCCAAGACGCATGATACTTTTGGACAATGACTCTTCACCCACAGTTAAAACAGATTTTGTACTTGGAGCCATCAGTTCTGTATTTTGAACAGCAGAGAAGACTGCTTTGTAATCAGCATCACCTAATTGGGTTAAAGATTTATCCAACAAATTCTTGGGCAAACCCTTCGCAACAAAATCCTGAATTGTGGAATCAGAAATACGCGAAAACCCTGTCTTCAAAAAAGTGCGCAAAGTTGCTTTTCCGAACAAAGTGGAATGAGTGATAAACTCCCCAAGCTTGAAGGTATGGGGATGGGGCAAGGTGGCCTCAGGAATATCAGGAACATTGTTTGCGACACGGTCGATATGAACCCAATCATTGTCGCCCAATTTGTAATGGATGGCTAAATGAGGATTCACCAAGATTGAACCTTCAATATAAGTCAGAAGACCACCGTCTCCATTCAATTGAATGCGGCCATCGATGAGGAACTCAACCTTGACGCCACTTTCTTTATTGTTCCAATCCACAGTTTCTTTGTTGCGCAAAATCCCGCTGTTGGATTTCAAATCGACATCCACAACTCCCGTCACAGATTTACGCATTTTAGAGGTTTTACTTTGAACTTTCACACCCTTGGCATTGGTTAACTGGGCCCAGGTTGTTGCGGCAGAAATCCCGATCCCCTGTTGTCCACGCGTGCACTGACCTCGACCAAATTTTGAAGAGGCTAAATACTCTCCGAAAACCTTCGCGAGGTCTTCAGCTTCCAAACCGGGTCCATTGTCTTCGACGACAATCTTGACCAGATCTGTGTTTTTTGTCGATCCGGCACCAACTTTGACCACTTCAATATAGAGATCAGGCAAAATCCCAGCCTGTTCACAGGCATCCAAAGAATTATCCACAGCCTCTTTCAGCGTGGTTAAAACGGCTTTCAGCGGAGACGAAAAACCCACCTGTTGAAGATTTTTCGAAAAATACTCGGCTGCACTACTTTTAGTAATCTTGCTCACAAGGGTCCCTTTGTTGTTCAATAACGAAGTCTTCATATATAGAAACTCAAAGTCATCCTTCAAGGCAACTTTTGATTTTGACTTTCTTCGTCATGCTGATTTCTTGAATATCGCGGTAGGAAATGCATCATTTATAGGCGAAGCCTATTTATTTAATAGATGAGGCGAAGCCTATGTATTTAACAGATGAGGCGAAGCCTCTTTATTTAACAACTTGGGCGAAGCCTCTGTTTTTTAAAATGAAACGAAACTCTATTTAAATTATTTTAGAAAGTTGAAAAATGCTGCAAGACGAAATTCTCTGGTCACCCTCGAGCGAACGCCAATCCAACTCAGAAATGTTTCGATTTCAAAAATACGTTGAAGAAAAGTTCTCACAGAAATTTTCTGACTACCATGCCTTTCACAGATGGAGCATTTCACAAGCCCAGGATTTCTGGAAAAGTCTTTTTGATTTTTTCCCTGTGCAATATGAAGGTCCACTGGATCCGGCGTTTCAAGATCTTTCCTTTGATCAATCCACTTGGTTTGCAAATGTGCGCATGAACTACGCAGAAAATCTTTTGCATGCGGCCAAATCAACGGACCCAACCGTGTCGAACCAAATGGCTGTGCGATTCCTCCACGAATCTGGTTTTGAAGAGATCTGGACTTACAAAGAGCTTGAAACAGGAACGGCTCTTTTACAAAAGTCTCTTGATATTCAAGCTGGCGATGTTGTGGCTGCCTATATGCCCAATACAACTGAAACATTGATCAGCATGTTGGCCACAGCAGCCAGTGGAGGTATCTTCACCTCCACAAGTTGTGATTTTGGAGCTGTGGGAGTTTTGGATCGACTGACTCAATCTGAGCCCAAGGTTTTGGTAGCAAGCCTTGGATATACTTATGCAGGAAAATATTTTTCCAATCTAGAAAAGCTGCAAAGTATTTTACCGGAACTTCCAAGTTTGAAAACTTTGATTTTGGTCAAACCCTCATGGCTCACTCAAGGAGTTTCTTTAGAGGACGCGACATCTCTATTGCATGACGTGACACCTGCTATAAAAATTTTGGATGGGGGTGAAATTTTTTGCAAACAACCTGTTGCGGATAATGATTCGCATTCATCCGCAGTTTCAACTTCCATCTCCAATCAAAGAACTCATTCTGGCTCATCTTCATTGACTCCTGTTTATCTTCGACAGAGTTTTTTAGCGCCTTTGTATATTATGTACTCGTCAGGAACGACGGGAAAACCCAAATGCATTGTCCATAGCGCGGGTGGCACTTTACTGCAACATGTGAAAGAGTTGGGATTGCATTGTGATTTGAAAGCAGGAAAAAATATTTTTTATTTCACGACCTGTGGATGGATGATGTGGAACTGGTTGATGAGCAGTCTGTTTTTTCGTTCCACCATTTTTTTGTACGAGGGTTCTCCCGGCTATCCATCCGCCACAGATTTTTTTCGAAAGATCGCTCCACGTGTGCAGATTTTTGGAACATCTCCCAAATTTTTGAAAGCTCTTCAAGATGAAGTTTCGTTGAAATCCACACCTGCTCTGGGGCTGGAAATGGATTTGTCTGGACTGGAAACGATTTTATCCACGGGATCTCCGCTGTTGCCCGAACAATTTGATTTTGTTTACCAACATATCAAAAAAGATCTTTTGCTTGGAAGCATCAGTGGAGGCACGGATATTTTAAGCTGCTTTATGTTGGCGAACCCCACGCTCCCTATCCGTCGTGGACAAATCCAAGCTGCGGGACTGGGAATGGCCATTGCGGCATTCAATGACAAGGGCCAAGCCGTTTTTGATCAAGAGGGCGAGCTTGTTTGCACTCAAAGTTTTCCTTCTGGACCATTGGGATTTTTGAAGGACCCTGATCGTCAAAAAATCAAAGCTGCTTATTTTAATGCGATCCCTTCCGTTTGGCACCACGGAGATTTTATCAAAATCACCCAACAGGGGGGAATTCTCGTGTATGGTCGCAGTGATGCTACATTGAATCCCGGAGGGGTTCGTATCGGTACGGCCGAGATTTATCGACAGACAGAAAGCTTTGATGAAATTCAAGACAGCTTGTGTGTGGGAAAAGATGTGGATGGAGACGTGCAAATCTGGCTATTTGTGAAGATGAAAGTCCCTGGTAGCTTCAACAAGGATTTGCTGCAAAAAATTCAACAACGCATTCGTCAGCAAACAACTCCCCGTCACGTTCCTTCGGTCATTGTCGAAGTCCAAGATATTCCCTACACGCGATCTGGAAAAAAAGTAGAACTGGCCGTCGCTCGCATTTTAAATAAAAAACCTCTCACAAATTTAGAAGCCATCGCCAACCCCGAATGCCTGGACCAGTATCGAAGATTAGTATAAGTTGAAATCATCATTGGAACGAAGACTTATACTTTTTCATCGCTGAAAGAACTTTTGGCGAAAGCGACTTCTTTGCGATCAGCAGATGTTTTGGCTTCGATTGCAGCAGAAAATCAAAGTGAACGTGTGGCAGCCCAAATGTGCCTTGCCGATCTTCCTTTGAAAGTCTTTTTGGAAGAGGACTTTGTCGCGGCGAAGGAAGATGAAGTGACCCGACTGATACAAAAGCAATTTGATCCCGTAGCCTTTCAAAAAATATCCCATCTGACAGTCGGTTCTTTTCGCGAATGGTTGCTTCAGTACTCAACAGATGCTGAAGAGATTTCCAGCATCAAGTGGGGACTAACTCCTGAAATGGTTGCAGCTGTCAGCAAAATCATGCGCAACCAAGACCTTATTGCTGTTGCTGGAAAGTGTGAAGTCATCACAAAGTTTTGAAACACACAGGGGTTGAAGGGACACCTTGGGGTACGATTGCAACCCAATCACCCAACAGACGATGGAAAAGGAATTGCTGTCAGTATTTTAGATGGGCTTATTTTAGGATCTGGAGATGCTGTCATTGGAATCAATCCAGCCTCTGACAATCCACAGAATGTGGAAAACCTTTTGAAGTTGATTGATGATCTTCGCCTGAAATTAGATATTCCCACTCAATCCTGTGTCCTGACTCATGTCACAACTCAAATCGATCTGATGAAAAAGGGAACACCGATCGATCTGGTCTTTCAATCCATTGCTGGAACAGAGCGAACCAATCAAACTTTTGGCATTCAGCTGAGTATGTTGAAAGAAGCACAGGAATTAGCCTTGGATTCCAAGCGTGGCACAATTGGAAACAACGTCATGTATTTTGAAACAGGACAGGGAAGTGCATTATCCGCAGGTGGGCATCACGATATGGATGCCCAAACCTGTGAAGTGCGTGCCTATGCCGTTGCCAGAGAGTTTTCCCCGTTTTTAGTCAACACCGTTGTTGGCTTTATAGGCCCTGAATACTTGTATGTTGGAAAGCAAATTATTCGCGCAGGCTTAGAAGATCATTTTTGTGGAAAATTATTAGGATTACCGATGGGCTGCGATGTCTGTTACACGAATCATGCGTTGGCTGATCAAAATGATATGGATGTTTTGCTGACCTTATTAGGAGTTGCGGGTTGCACTTACATCATGGGGGTGCCAGGGGCAGATGATATCATGCTGAACTACCAGAGCACATCCTTTCACGATACTTTGTATTTAAGATCAACTTTGGGACTGAAACCTGCCCCAGAATTTTTACAGTGGCTAAAGATGAGAAACCTAGTGTCTTGATTGTGGCATCGAATGGGCTTTCAAGTTTTGCAGTCACTCATCATTTAGAAAACTATTTAACTGAAGTTTTGATGGATTTAAAAAATGAGCAAATCCCGCTGTGTGCAGAAAAGGTTTTTTTAGTTCCAAATGCAAGAGTTGGACTGATCGATGATATCGGAGAAATTCTTCGACCAAGGATTGGTCTTATGATCATTGACGAAAGACCGGGTCTGTCCTCAGCGGATTCGCTGGCGATGTATTTAACCTATCGACCTCACCATGGAAGATCCGATGCTGATAGAAATTGTATTTCAAATATTCACCCACCTTTTGGACTCAGCTATACGGAAGCAAGATTGAAAACAATGTTTCTCATCCGAGAATCCATCCGAAGGCAATTATCAGGCGTTCAGTTGAAAGATGAATCGAATTTACTGACTGTGTGAGCTTGCTGGAGTGAGTGTGAGTGAGCCTACCCGCTTTGGTTATGCAATGCATAATCAAGTTTCATCGGAAGAGCTAACAAACTTCTGCCTGGTGACCGGGCCCCAGTAAGGATCTTGAAAGAGATCCTCTTGCAGATCCGAAATTTTAGGTCCTTTTAATTTTAAGGTTCTTTGCCAAAAATTTTTGGCGTCGGTGGCTCCTTCAATTTGTTTAATTTCCCAAACACCAGGATACTGAGCAAAAATTTTTCTAGCGAGTTGACTGCCAAGTCCTTCACGACGGCAAACAGGGATCACATAATACTCTTTTCCTTCATAGAATTTTTCACCCTTACGTTCGATGGCTGCAAATCCCACAGGCTTTTCTTTCCAAAATAAAAGCAAGGCAAAGACAGAATCACTTAATTCCACATTCATCATAAAAATTCCCCTGAGTTTTAAGAGTTCACTTCCGCTGCGGAAGTCCTGACGCTATTCACTCTTTTTCAGATCATCAAATTCTGAATCTGAGTCGCTCGAGTCGTCCAAGTTCTCTACGGGTGAGGAGGACTTGATCTCTTCCATCGCCATTTCGGCTCGGGTTTTATAACCTTTTTTTGTATTGCAATCTTTGCAGGAAGGAACGCAGTTCTTCTTATTTGAAAAGCCCCCACGCGCAATGGGGATCAAATGGTCCATTGTGAGCTCAGCTGCAGGAATTTTTTGTTCACAGTGATAGCAGACTCCCTTGCCCACAACTTGACGCCACCAAAGACTTTGGCGCAACTCACGAGCAAGTTTTTTTTCACGCTTTTGATGTTCGGCACTGGCCGAGGCAAAAAAGATATCCATAAACTTGCCTTACAACATTTCTCTGCCGAACTTCAAGCTGAAAATCACTTTCTGCCCCTTCGACATCTCGATCTTATTGTGCAGTAACAACTGCGATGGAGCTTTGAAACTCTTTTCCAAACTTATCAACGATCACACCTTGAATTTGATAACTTCCAGCACTCACACCATACCATGTGCAGGATAACTTACCATCACAATGCGACTGTCGAACAGGAGCCCCATCCTTACCAATCAATGTCCAATAGCCAGAAGATATATTTCCTGTGACTGCGGCAGAGCATGTTCCTGACCCGCCCGTCGAAACGAAGGATGGACAATTGATTGTCACAGAAGGATTCGAAACAACAGCGGAAACAGAGTTACTTGTAATGGTTTGACCCAATTTATTCACAATAACGCCTTGAACTTTATAACTACCCGCAGGAACATTGCTCCAAGTATAAGATGCCATATTTGCACTGTCTAAAACAACTTTTCCATCGATAGTCCAATGTCCCGATTTGATAGGACCCATCACCGAAGCACTGCAAGTTGCATTATCTCCCGACTGCAGATTTGTTGGACAAACAATGGAAACAGATGGCTCTCTGACTGTCACACTGACAGAATTACTTACAAAGTGATTCCCACTTCCATCCACAATATATCCTTGTACTGTATATGAACCTGCTGGCGTTGATCCCCAATCACAAATCAAAAGGTTATCGCATTTACCTAGAATTGTACCGTTGACTTTCCATCCTCCAGATACCGATGATCCCATAACAGAGGCTCGGCACTGAACGGGATCTCCAGTATAAGCTGAAGATGGGCATGATATGACAACCGACGAAGATTGAGCAACGTTTGAAACTGTCACTGTGACAGAGTTTGTTGAATATTCTTTACCGAAAGAATCCTTATAAATACCATGAACTTCATAAACTCCTGCTGGTACATTTTTCCATGTATAAACAGCTATACCATCACTGTTTTGAACACGAACATTATTGACCACCCAAAATCCTGATTCGATTTGTCCTTCAATATTCGCATGACAACTGATTTCACTACCAATCAAAGCTGTCGAAGGACAACTGATGGTGACACGTGGAGAAGCCACTTTCACAGAAACCGCATTGCTAGTTATTTCTTTACCCACATTATCAATGATTGTTGCTTGGACAACATAAGTCCCTGTTGGAATATTTTTCCATGTATATGCCGTCGATGAACTTCCACTGATTTGTTTGCCATCCACAGACCAGTAGCCAGAGACAATCACCCCTGTCACATTCGCCGAACATGTTACAGACTGTCCTACATAAACTTGGTCTGACGAACAATTGATAGCGACGGTTGGAGCTCCAGCACTTGAATTTGAAACAGCAACTGTTGCGGTGTTAGATGCTAGCTGCTTTCCCAGTAAATCTTTAAAAACACCTTGGACAAGATAAATACCAGATGGAACATTTTGCCAAGTATAATTGGACATGTTCAGACTATCACTGACTTCTTGGCCTCCAACCGTCCAATAACCAGATTGAATAGGACCATCGACTGTTGCAGAACAAGCGACAGAGGCTCCTTCTGCAGCTTGACTAGGACATGAAATTGCCACCGTAGGTTCTTTGGAGACGACAGTGACAACATTGCTTGTTAAAGACTTACCTGTCTTATCAAGAAAAGATCCCTGAACTTGATAAACACCTGCTGGAATTTCTGTCCAGGTATAAGATTTTAAATTCGAACTACCTGTAACCTTCTTACCGTTCACAATCCAATCAAATGAACTTACTTCTGCAGCAACTGAAGCAACACAAGTATCAGACTGCCCCACATAGACTGCAGTTCTCGCACACGAAATAGACATCGAAGAAATCTTGCTAGCTGACTCATCAACGTTAATTGTGACTGAATTACTTGCCAGCTTATTTCCAAGTAAATCAATAAATGTCGCAGAGACAATATGCGAACCAATTGAAAGCTTACCTAAATCTACGCTTTGCAATCGAGAGTCGCTGGAAATAGTTTGGCCATCCAATGTCCATCGCGAGGACTGACTAGATCCAGAAATACTTCCTAGGCAGGAAATCAAAACATCTGGCCCCACTCTCTCTGGGCAACTGATAACAAGTGTGGCTTGCTGAACAAGCACACTCACTGTATTACTTTGAATTTCTTTATTGTTCTTATCATATAAGATCGCTTCAATGCGGTAACTTCCCGCTAAAACTTGATCAAGAAAAAAAACATTGGGAGGATTGCTATCTTTTGAGTTTGCAGAACGCTTCTGAACAGCATTATTAACTCTCCACTGCAAATCCAAACCTTGGCCCGTCACATTCGCTGTGCATGGAATTTTTTGACCAACATAAAATGGACCAACCGAGCAATTGATAGAAACAGAAGCCTTGGCATTGGGATCCAAAGATTCAGGAGGCACAGCAAGCTTTGACGAATCACTTCCACTATTTAAGCTATCGTTCAGGCTAATTCCCTGAGAACAGTTTTGAAACACAACTGTCAGCAATAATCCAGAAAACAGAACACCCCAAAAAACCATCAGTTTCTTCTTCATAGCACATTCCCCCCTAGGAATCTGATTCAGGATAGCACATATGTTTTTTTATCAAAGAAATTTTCGGTCATTCCAAAAAACCGTCTTATTTTGAGACAGAACCTAGACCCATTCAATTCCTACAACGCCTGATCTCCCATCAATCGAGATGCCATATAAAGGGGAACCGAGATCAATGAAAACTCAGTATCATCTTGCTTTCTGATTTCTTTTTGCGGAGGGCTTAATGTCAACTTGACGGCCTGGAGTGATTTTTTTTCTTTAACAAATTGCAAGAGCGATCGAATGCTTCCCGTCTTTCCGAACTTCACCTCGATTGGCAAAATATTTAAACCTCTTTGCAAGAGATAATCAACTTCCGCCTTATTTTGTCGCCCATCTCTTAACCAATAATAGAGATCTCTATTTTCAAATGGATCCATGGTTAAAATTTCTTGACCTACAAATTGTTCACTGATCAGACCCTTATGCAACAGATGGACATCTTGATTCGAGTTTTGATAAATATTCAGAATTTCTTTATATGAAAAATTCAGGAAGTAATTCACAAGACCAATATCTAAAAATAAAGATTTAAATGTCTTCTCACTTTTTCCTAAAGACAGAGGAATTCCTGAAGCATCTGAATGATAAATACGACGAATAACAGATGCTTTTTCAAGAAGTTCCAAAGCTGCACGCAATGATTTTGACTGCAATTCAGAATCAATCTCTGAATATTTTATTTTTTGACCGATATGAGTTGGAATAAAATGAAAGACTTTTTCAAGACGATCAAGTGGTGTTCGTTGGGAATATTTTGAAAAATCATTTTGATAATTTAAAATAATTGTTCGATGAACTCCTCGCACATCATCAAGATTTTTTGTCTGACGGTAGCGATCGACAGCTTCTGGCATTCCTCCGACAATAAGATATTCAAAATAAATTTCCGTCAATTTTTCATGAGCTACAGAAGAAAACGGATCTCCCCATTGATAGGAAATCATCGCTTGCAAGAGTTTGTCTTGTTGATGAGCCATTAAGTACTCTTGAAATGACATCGGTCGTATAAAGAGATACTCAACCCGACCTACAGGCATTGAAAAACTATGATCTGACAGCGTAAAATCAAGAAGAGATCCAGCTCCAACAACAGCTAAGTTTGGTTTTTTTTCATAAAAGTAACGAAGTCCTTGCAAGGCTTCTGGAACCATTTGAATTTCATCAATAAAAAGTAAGCAGGAAGAATCAATGCTGATGTTTTTTGCAAACTCAATATCTCGAAGAATTTTATCAGGATCCATCTGTAAAAAAGATTTGCGAAGCTCAAAGTCCAATTCCAAATTAACTTCAATCATTCGAATCTGATGACTTTCGCAAAACTGGCGAATCAAAGTTGTTTTCCCAACTTGGCGAGCCCCTCTTAAAACCAAGGGCTTCCGAGACTCCCCCATCCACCATTTTTGCAAATGCGCTATGGCTGACCTTGGAAGATAGGTTTTTGACATATTTACCCCTCATTTTAGTACTGTTTAGACTATATTATGGCCTAAAAATCGTCTAATCAAGAAGAAAATGACGGGAAACCCTCCCAGCAGACTGGACCCAAGCTTGAAAGGCGACGACTTGACCTATTGGTACAAACGGTTCTCGATCATGCCCTGACTAAAATACTGCTGCACGGCCTGCAAACGCTGCTGTAGGTTCTTTAAGATGGGATCTTGATCCGTCACCACTGACTTTTCAAAGGGATCCTGCCGATGGTACATCAACATTTCTCCATAAGGAGCCGTCGAAGATCTTGCGGCCCCCTTGTATTGCACTAAAAAATAATCCTTCTGCACCAACATCCATCTTCCATCCATCATCATCACGGCCACTCGATCCCCGGGGCGAAAAACCGAAGCCGCCAAAGGATTGACTTGCGCAGGAGTCACCCCTACAAAATCTAAAACGCTTGGCAGAATATCAATATGCTGAGTGACC
>JACCDG010630294.1_pt1 | contig 13435 bp, 11 predicted proteins | sample 7442471 | NCBI WGS metagenome assembly JACCDG01 (sample SAMN15323444, study PRJNA562643) | freshwater metagenome | isolation source: river surface water | place: USA:Blue River Watershed | collected 2017-08-17 | reverse complement strand
TTCCTGCAGGCGCTCAAGCGCCTGCGACGGCAAAAGCCGTGCTCCCTGCCAATGGGGGTATAACTGCGGCATCGACCGCTGATCAAACGTCCCGTTCATCCGGATCCGATAGGAGACACGTTGTGAAAGCCGCCACCCGCAAGACCGTCAGCGCTGCTCCAGCCGGCAAAGCCGCTGGCCGCACCCAAGGCGGCACAACTGCCGCAGCCAAAAAAGCGCCCGCCGCACCCGCCAAGGCCAAAACGGTGTCCAAGCCGGCCGCCAAGGTGGCCGCACCGAGCAAAGCGGCCACCAAGTCGATCGCCAAAGCCGCAGCCAAGCCCACCGCCAAAGCCCCGGTGAAAGCACCACCCAAAGTGGTCAAGCCCGCTGCGAAGTCGGCGTCCAAGCCCGTGGCCAAAGTCGCCGCCAAACCGGCTAGCACCGCACAAGCCGCCGCCAAATCGAAGGCCAAGGTTCAGACTGTGAAACCAGCCGCCACGGCGGTCAAGTCCAAGGCCAAAGCCGCTGCTGCGCCGATCAAGGCCCCCGCTCCAGCAGCCAAGGCCAAGTCCGCAGCACCCGCGGCGGCCAGCAAAGCCGCTGCAACCAAAGCACCTGCCAAAGCGCCGGCGCCGAAGGTCGCGGTGCCGGTCAAAGCTTCACCAGCACCCACACCCAAGCCCGCTGCGGCGGCGCCCGTGCCGGCCAAAAAAGCGGCGCCACCCGCGCCCGTACAATCCGCGCCTCTTGTCTTGCCCAAAGTCGGCGCCACCATCGAAACGCCGCAGCCTTTGGGCAAGCGCGCCGCCAAGAAGGTGATGATGGAACAAATGAGTCAGCCCGAAGTGCTGCCCACCCATGCACCAGACGCGGCCAAAGCCACCTTTTCCGCTGCCCACGAACGAGTTGTGATCATGCCCATTGCCCAAGCCACCGCTGTGAAAAAAGACCCCAAACGGGCCGACAACTGGAAAAAGCTCAGCTTGGAGGAATTGACCGACGCCGATGTGCTGGCCATGCCCGAGAGCGAGTACATGAACGACGTGCAGCTGGCGTTTTTCCGTCGCAAGCTCAGCATGCTCAAGGCCGATATGCTGGCCAACGCTGGTGAGACCACCGAGCACCTGCGTGAGGACACCGCTGTGGTGCCCGATCCGGCCGACCGCGCCACCATCGAAGAAGAGCACGCACTGGAGCTTCGCACCCGCGACCGAGAGCGCAAGCTGCTCAAGAAAATCGAACAATCGATCGCCCGCATCGACGCCAACGATTACGGTTATTGCGACGAGACAGGTGAGCCCATTGGTGTGCCACGTTTGCTGGCCCGCCCCACAGCCAGTCTGTCACTGGAAGCCCAACAGCGGCGCGAACTCAAGCAAAAAATGTTTGGGGATTGAGGCGCGCCCTGTTTATGTCCGTGGCGTTGTGCTTGCGATTCACACATGGTCAGGGGGCCTGAAGTGCCTAAACCCAAGACCACCTGGGCCGACTTGGAGAGCCCGTCGGGCGACAAAGGCGGCGAATACACCAAAGAAGCGCTCAAGGAACTGATCGAAACCCGGCGCCACAACGACATGGTGCGCAAGCGTGAGTTCGAGTACTTGCGCAAGATTCGCCAGCAAGGTGGGCGGGAAAGCATCGGTGCAGAGGCACATCCGTCGGTGCTGCTGACGAATGTGCCGCAGGAAACCGACGATCGGGCGCAGACGCTCAAGAAGATCGACGCCATTGAGGCGGAGATGTCCCGCCATTGGTGGCGAAAAAAGCCGCAAGCGGCGGTGGACACTGTGCAAATCGGTCAACGTGTCAGCACCGATGACCCGGCCGACACCGCGCCCCACTTTCAAAAGACCGAAATCATGCCGGTGGTCGGCGGTCAAGCGGCCATGACCGCATTGGCCTCTGATCAGCGTATTCACGCCGCCGCCAAGGCGTTTGCCTCGGGCGACGACATGGGGGCTGAGCTCAATTTGTTGTTGGTGGTGGGGCAAGACGGCGGTGAACATGACATGGAGGTCTGGCTCGCCTTGCTCGACCTGTACCGCGCCACGGGTCAAGCCGATGTGTTTGACGCCCGCTCCATTGAGTTCGTTAACCGCTTTGGGCGTTCTGCGCCGTCGTGGCAAAACTGGGCCCACAACGAGATGGCCGCGCCGGACCAACAGCCGATGTGGTGCAGTCCGGTACAGCCGCAACTGACCGATCTCATGCCCTTGCAGATGTTGGTGCAGCCGGGGGCCCCTCTGAGCTTGGACTGGACCCGTTTGGCCGGGATGGACCTCAACGCCGCCCGAGCCCTCTTGGGTTTGTGCCGCTTGTGGGTCGATCAGGATCTGCAGCTCGAATTGCTGGGCGCCTCGCAGCTCTTGGACCACTTGGCGGACCATACAGCCAAAGGTGTGGCGACCACCGATCGTTTGTGGTGGGACCTGCGCTTGGTGGTGCTGCGGCTGATGGGGCGGATGTCGGAGTTTGAGGCGGTGGCCATGGACTTCTGTCTGACGTTTGAACAGTCGCCACCGGCGTGGGAGCCGCCGCGTTGTCGGTGTGTGGTGCGCGAAGTGGGAGCGTTCCCGATGCTTGACATGCCTTGCGCGCCCACGGCCACGGGGTATGCGTTGGCTGGCGCTGTCTTGGGGGATGTGCGTCCCTGGTCCCGGTCGTGGGCGGCACCAGAGGCTGGGCCTTTGCCGTGGGAAATCAATTGCCATCAGCTCGTCAGAATGGATCTGGCCGCCGCCAATGACTTTATCGATTGGTTGCGCCTGCAGCACCAGGCCGGCTATCGCATCCACCTGCACGAGGTGAATCGACTGGTGGCGGCCTTGCTGTTGTCGCTCAAGGCAGGCGACTGGGCTCGGTTGATGTTGCGCAACGATTGAAAATCGGCGCTTGGGCCGCAAATAAAGCGGCATGCCAGTGCACGACTGGCCCCTCAAGGAAAAGCATGTCTGAAGACACCTATCACGGCACCACCATCGTTTGTGTGCGCCGCGCTGGTCCCAACGGCGATGACGTCGCCATTGGCGGCGACGGCCAGGTCACGCTCGGTCACATCGTGGTCAAAGGCACCGCCCGCAAGGTGCGCAAGCTCTACCGCAACCAGGTGTTGGCCGGTTTTGCTGGCGCCACCGCCGACGCGTTCACCCTGTTTGAGCGCTTTGAGGCCAAGCTGGAGAAGCACCAAGGCCATTTGCAGCGCGCCGCCATTGAGTTGACCCGCGACTGGCGCACCGACCGGGTGCTGCGCCGGCTCGAAGCCATGTTGGCTGTCGCCGACAAACAGCATTCGCTCATCATCACCGGCAATGGCGATGTGCTGGAGCCCGAGCACGGCATTGTGGCCATCGGCAGCGGCGGGGCCTATGCCCAGGCGGCGGCGCGCGCTTTGCTCGAGCACAGCACACTGGGGGCGGAACAGGTGGTGCGCGAGGCGCTGAAGGTGGCAGGCGAGATCTGCATCTACACCAACATGAACCACACCATTGAGACGCTCACGCCATGATCGATCAGCCCTTGTCCGCCGCCCTGACGCCCGCCCAGATCGTGGCCGAGCTTGATCGCCATATTGTGGGTCAGCATGCCGCCAAGCGGGCGGTGGCGATTGCCTTGCGCAACCGCTGGCGCCGCCAGCGCGTCGATGAGGCGCTGCGCCCAGAGATCACACCCAAAAACATCCTGATGATTGGCCCCACCGGCGTGGGGAAAACCGAGATCGCACGCCGCCTGGCCAAACTCGCCGATGCGCCCTTCATCAAAGTCGAGGCCACCAAATTCACCGAGGTGGGTTATGTGGGCAAAGACGTCGACAGCATCATCCGAGATCTGGCCGAGTTGGCGGTCAAACAAACCCGTGACCACGAGGTCAAGCGCCACCGCGAGCGCGCGCAGGACGCCGCCGAGGAGCGCATCCTCGACATCTTGCTGCCGCCACCGCGCAACATGGCCGGTGAGCCCCAGCCCGATCGCGAGAGTGTGGCGCGCCAGACCTTTCGCAAGAAGTTGCGCGAAGGCCAGCTCAACGACAAAGAGATTGATGTCGATCTGTTGGAGTCCAAACCGACCCTGGAGGTGATGGGCCCGGCCGGGATGGAGGGCATGGCCGAACAGCTCAAAGACCTGTTTGGTCAGATCGGCCAAGGCGCGCGCAAGACCCGGCGTCTGCGCATCGCCGACGCATTGAAGCAGTTGATCGACGAAGAAGCCGGCAAATTGGTCAACGAAGACGAGATCCGCACCCAGGCCCTGCGCCATCTGGAGCACAACGGCATCGTTTTCATCGATGAGATCGATAAGGTGGCCACCCGCAGCAATGCCCAAGGCGCCGATGTGTCGCGCCAAGGCGTGCAGCGCGACCTGCTGCCACTGGTGGAGGGCACCACCGTGTCCACCAAGTACGGCATGGTGCGCACCGACCACATTCTCTTCATCGCCTCAGGCGCGTTTCACTTGTCCAAGCCGAGCGATCTGATCCCTGAGTTGCAAGGGCGCTTTCCCATCCGCGTCGAGCTGCAGCCGCTGTCGGTGGACGACTTCGAAGCCATTCTCACGCGTACAGACGCTTCACTTGTCCGTCAGTACCAGGCCTTGTTGGCCACCGAAGGGGTGACGCTGTCCTTGACGGCCGATGGCATTCGTCGGCTCGCGCAGATCGCTTGCGACGTCAACGAGCGCACCGAAAACATCGGCGCCCGGCGCTTGGCCACGGTGATGGAGCACCTGCTCGATGAGGTCAGTTTTGCGGCCGACGGGCGCGGCGAAGCGGTGGTGTCGATTGACGCCGGCTTTGTTGACGCCCGTTTGGCGGCTTTGAGCCAGGATGAAAACCTTTCGCATTACATTTTGTAATTTGGTGAATGTTCACATCGCCGCCCCATTGCCTAGGCAGTGGGGCGGTTTTTTTTGAGGCTTCACTTTCACACGAGTCTCTAAGTCTTTGCTTTTTATTGGTTTTCTTGGCATTGATTTGCGTTTGATTGATTATGTAAGTAATTGATTTCATTGAAAAAAATCGGCGCCAAGGTGGAATACAGAAGCCATTTCCTGATACAGTGGTAGAAAGTGCAATTCAGTGGTATTTGCTGCCATACACACCCGCTTTCTCCATGTTCCAAGGCGCCTCCGCTCTCAGTCTGGATGCCAAGGGTCGGCTCTCCGTGCCGACCCGGCACCGTGACGCCTTGTTGCAAGGACGGGGTCAGCTGACCATCACCAAGCACCCCCACGGCTGCCTGATGGTGTTTCCGCGCGCCGAGTGGGAGGGCTTTCGCGAGCGCATTGCCGCCCTGCCGATGCAGGCCCAGTGGTGGAAGCGGATTTTTCTGGGCAACGCCCAAGATGTGGAGATGGATGCCACCGGTCGGGTGCTGGTGGCGCCTGAACTGCGCAGCGCCGCGGGCATCAGCAAGGACGTGATCCTGCTGGGCATGGGCGGTCACTTTGAGTTGTGGGACGCGGCCACCTACGCCAAGCAAGAGGCCGAGGCCATGCAGGCCGACATGCCCGATGTGTTCAAGGACTTCAGTTTCTGAGGCATGCCATGGACACGTCTTTGAACCATTCTGCTTTTGTTCACCACACGGTGTTGTTGACCGAGGCTGTCGAGGCACTGGCGGTTCGGCCCGATGGCCACTACATCGATGCCACCTTTGGTCGCGGTGGGCACAGCCGCGCCATCCTGCAGCATTTGGGGCCACAAGGCGCTTTGACGGTGTTCGATAAGGACCCGCAGGCGATTGAGGTGGCGCAAGCGTTGGCCGCCAGTGACCCGCGCGTGCGAGTGCTCCACAGTGGCTTTTGCGAGCTGGGGTTGCTGCAGCCCGACAGTGTGGCCGGTGTGTTGATGGACCTGGGTGTCAGCTCACCGCAGATCGACAACCCCGAGAGGGGTTTTTCTTTTCGCCACGACGGACCCTTGGATATGCGCATGGACACCACGCGCGGCCAGAGCGTGGCCCAGTGGTTGGAGACGGCCGAGGTGGCCGAGATGACGGAGGTGATTCGTGAATACGGCGAAGAACGGTTTGCTCAATCGGTTGCAAAGGCGATTGATCGTCGCCGACAGGAACGGGGCCCTCTTCGAACCACCGCCGAGCTGGCCTCGGTCGTGGCTGGCGCGGTCAAAACCCGCGAGCCGGGCAAGGACCCTGCAACGCGCACATTTCAGGCTTTTCGGATTTTCATCAACGCCGAGCTTGAAGAGCTGCAACAAGCGCTAGATGCCAGTTTGCAGGTGTTGGCGCCGCAAGGCCGTCTGGCGGTGATCAGCTTTCACTCGTTGGAAGACCGCATGGTCAAGCGCTTCATGGCCAAGCATTCACGCACCGAGGTGGATCGCCGGGTGCCATTTGCCGAACCCGCACCGAGCTCGCTCGGCGAGGTGCGCCGCATCATGCCGTCGGCCGATGAGGTGGCGCGCAACCCACGCGCCCGCAGCGCTGTGCTGCGGGTGGCCACCCGCCAAGAGGTGCGCGCATGATGCGGATTAACCTGTTGCTGGTGGTGGCGGTGCTGGGCAGTGCGTTTTGGTTGGTGCACACCCAATACGAGTCGCGCCGCTTGGTGACGGCGATCGACCGTGCCCAGTCGCAGGCCGCGCGTTTGGACGCCGACCACGAACAACTCAAGGTGCAAAAACGCGCTCATGCCACGCCTGCGCGGGTACAGCAAGTGGCCAACGCCCGGTTGGACATGCGCCCGGCGAATCCGGCCATCACCCAATACGTCGCTCCGCCGGCCTCGCCCATGTCTGCCGCACCTGCGGAGGTGCGTCCGTGAAGCCCGCTATCAGTTACCACGCCAGTCCCTTGCTGGCCAGCAAAACGCCGTTGTGGCGCAGCAAATTCATCATGGCTTTGCTGGTGTTGGCTTTTGTGGGATTGGCCGCACGCGCAGGCTATGTGCAAGTCGTTGGCAACGACTTTTTCCAGTCACAAGGTGAGAAGCGCTTTGCCCGCACTGTGGAGTTGCCAGCCAACCGCGGTCGGATTGTGGACCGCAACGGGTTGATTTTGGCCACCAGTGTGTTGGCCCGCAGCGTCTGGGCTTTGCCCGAGGACGTGGACCTCAACGATCCCAAGCTCAAGGAGCTGGCGCGTTTGTTGGAGATGCCGCTGGTCGATGTGCGCCGCCGCCTCGATAGCGACAAAACCTTTGTCTGGCTCAAGCGCCAAGTGGATGAGCCCGTGGCCAAGACCATCGCCGAGCTGGGCATCAAAGGCATTCACCAGAGTCGGGCCTACAAGCGTCAGTATCCCGAGGGCGAAGCGGCTGCCCATGTGGTTGGCTTCACCAATGTGGAGGACCGAGGCCAAGAAGGGGTGGAGCTGGCGTTCAACGACAAGCTGTCGGGCAAGAACGGATCGCGCCGTGTCATCAAAGACCGCTTGGGTCGCATCGTGGAAGATGTGCGCGAGGTGGTGCCGCCGGTGGATGGTCAGGACTTGCAACTGTCCATCGACAGCAAGATCCAATACTTTGCCTACCAGCAGCTCAAGGACGCGATCGCCCAACACAAAGCCAAGGCGGGCAGCGTGGTGGTGCTGGACGCCCGCAGCGGTGAGGTGCTGGCACTGGCCAATTACCCTAGCTACAACCCCAACCGGCGTCAAAACCTGACTGGCGAGCAGTTGCGCAACCGGGCGCTGACCGACAGCTTTGAGCCTGGCTCGACCATGAAGCCGTTTATTGCCGCGCTGTCCCTAGAGCGCGGCATCGCCAAGCCCACCACCCAAATCCAGACCGCGCCGGGGCGCATCACCATTGGTGGCTCGACCATCAGCGACACCCACGGTTATGGCTTGCTGACGCTGGCCGAGGTGATCCAGAAATCGAGCAACGTAGGCACGGTCAAGCTGGCGATGCAGATGGAGCCACGCGAGATGTGGGAAACCTACACCCAACTCGGCTTTGGCCAGAAACCGCAGTTGCCGTTCCCTGGTGCGGTCAGTGGCCGTTTGCGCCCCTACAAGAGCTGGCGACCGATTGAGCAAGCCACCATGAGTTATGGCTATGGCCTGTCGTCTTCCTTGTTTCAGTTGGCGCAGGCTTACACCGTGTTCGCCCGCAACGGCGAGCTGATTCCGGTCACGCTCATCAAGACCGAACAAGACACCCCAGGTGTGCGGGTGTTTGACGCCGAGCATGCGATGGCTGTGCGCAAGATGTTGGCGCTGGCCACTGGCCCTGGTGGTACGGCCCCCAAGGCGCAGACCATGGGCTATTCGGTTGGCGGCAAAACCGGCACCGCCCGCAAACAAGAAGGCAAAGGCTACGCCGAGAAGAAATACCGCGCTTGGTTTGTGGGCCTGGCGCCAGTGGAGCAGCCCCGTGTGGTGGTGGCGGTGATGGTGGATGAGCCGACCAATGGGTCTTTTTACGGCGGTGTGGTGGCCGCGCCGGTGTTCAGCGAAACGGTGCAACAAACCTTGCGCATCTTGGGCGTGCAGCCCGACATGAACGTCAAGCCACACATCGTGACCCAAGCGGTGGAGGAGTCGTTCTGATGGACGTCCAGCTCATCCCCTTGTTGGAACGCTTGCGCCGCGATGTGCGCGGCCAGGTGCGCACCGACAGCCGCCAAGTGCAGCCGGGTGACGCCTTCATCGCCTGGCCCGGTGCGGCGGTCGATGGTCGCCGCTTTGTGGCGCAGGCACTGGCCGATGGCGCCGCATTGGCACTGGTGGAAGCCGATGGCGTGGCGGCATTTGGTTTTGAAGACGCGCGTGTGCTGCCGGTGCCACAGCTCAAAGCGCTCACCGGCCCTTTGCTGGCCGCTTATCTGGGCCAGCCCTCGGACGCTGTGGATGTGGTGGCCATCACCGGTACCAATGGAAAAACCTCGTGCGCCTGGTGGCTGTCGCAGCTCTTGTCGGCACTGGGTGAGCCGGCTGGTCTGATGGGCACCCTGGGCATTGGGCGTCCGGCTTTGCCGAATCAAGCTGCCCAGATCGAGGCCACTGGCCTGACCACACCGGACCCTCTGGCCTTGCAGACAGGGCTGCGCGCTTTTGCTGATCAAGGCCTCAAGGTGTGCGCCTTGGAGGCCTCGTCCATCGGCATTGAAGAGCACCGCTTGGCTGGCTGCCGTGTGGCGGTGGCCATCTTCACCAATTTCACCCAAGACCACTTGGACTACCACGGCAGCATGGACGCCTATTGGCAATCCAAAGCGCGCTTGTTCCAGTGGCCCGGTCTGCAAGCCGCTGTGCTGTACACCGGCGATCCCAAAGGCGGCGAGCTGCTGCAATCGCTGCGCGATCGCAGTGGCTTGGCGTTGTGGACCTATGGTGTGGGTGCCGCACACGCCGGTGCGCGCCATCTGCAAGCGGTGGACTTGCGCAGCACCGCGAGCGGCCAAGCCTTCACCGTGGTGGAGACCGATGGCGCGGGTCGGGTGTGCGATCGCATGGCGTTGGAAGTGTCCTTGGTGGGTGTGTACAACGCCATGAATGTGCTGGCGGTGTTGGCGGTGGCGCGCGCCCGCGGGCACAGCTTGGCCGCGGCGGTGGCCGTCTGTGGTGAGCTCAGTCCTGTGCCGGGACGCATGGAACGCGCAGCCGACGCCGACCCCCTGGTGCTGGTGGACTACGCCCACACGCCCGATGCGCTGGACAAAGCCTTGCAGGCCTTGCGCCCGCTGGCGCAGGCGCGTCAGGGCCAGCTGTGGGTGGTGGTCGGCTGTGGTGGCGACCGCGATCCGATCAAACGCCCCTTGATGGCCGCTGCCGCTGAGCGCCTGGCCGATCGGTGTGTGTTCACCAGCGACAACCCGCGCAGCGAAGACCCCGCCGCCATCTTGGCCCAGGTGTGCGCTGGTCTGCAGCGCGCCGATGCGGTGCGCATCGAACCTGACCGCGCCACGGCCATTGCAGATGCGGTGCGCCAGGCCCAGCCGGCCGATGTGGTGATGATCGCCGGCAAAGGCCACGAAGACTACCAAGAGGTGGCCGGTGTGCGCCGCCCCTTCAACGACCGCGAACACGCCGCTCAAGCGCTGCGCGCTCGCACCACACAAGAGGTGTCTGCATGAGCGCAGCGCAGGACCTTTCCCAAGCCAGCCCACACCCCAGCGCCATGCACGGCCTGCTGGACTTGTTGCCACAACTCAGCGATGCCCGTGTGCTGGGGCGGTGCTCCCAGCCGGTGCTGCGGGTGCACACCGACACCCGAACACTCGCCCCGGGCGATCTCTTTGTGGCCTTGCGCGGCGAACGTTTTGACGCACACGACTTTGTGCCGCAAGCGCGCGCCCAAGGCGCGGTCGCAGCGTTGGCGGAGCGCGGCTTGGCCGAGGCTGGCCTGCCCGGCGCCGAAGTGCCCGATAGCCGCGTGGCCCTGGGCGAGTTGGCGCGCCTGTGGCGCCAGCGTTACCACGGTCCGCTGATCGCGGTGACCGGCAGCAACGGCAAAACCACCGTCACCCAGATGGTGGCCACCATCTTGCGCGCGGCACAGCCCGCGCACACCCACGCCACCCAGGGCAATCTGAACAACGACATTGGGGTGCCGCTGACTTTGTTGCGCTTGCGCGATCACCACCGCCTGTCGGTGGTGGAACTGGGCATGAACCACCCCGGCGAAATCGCCGGTCTGGCCGCTATGGCGTTGCCCACGGTCGCCTTGGTGAACAACGCCCAGCGTGAACACCAGGAATTCATGGGCACGGTCGAGGCGGTGGCGCGCGAAAACGGCGCGGTGCTGCAAGCCCTGTCCAGCGACGGGGTGGCCGTGTTCCCCAGCGACGACGCCCACACACCGGTGTGGCAAGCGCTGGCGGCCGGTCGCCGGGTGATGACTTTTTCCGACAGCGACACGAAAGCTGATGTGCTGGCCGTGTCCGCCGAATGGCATCAAGACCATTGGCGTGTCGTGTGGCGCGCTGAGGGACAACACCACGAGACGCGGTTGCACATCGCGGGGCGCCACAACGTGCGCAACGCCATGGCGGCTGCCGCCTGTGCTTTGGCTGCGGGTGTGCCGGCGCAGGCGGTAAACGCCGGGCTCGAAGCGTTTGAGCCGGTGGGCGGGCGCTCGCGCGCGCTCAGCCTGCGTTGGCCCAGCGGCCAGACCTTGGGCTTGGTGGACGACACCTACAACGCCAACCCCGATTCGGTGCGCGCCGCCATCGACGTGCTGGCCGAGCTGCCGGGCCCGCGCTGGCTGGCGCTCGGCGATATGGGTGAGGTGGGCGACCAAGGGCTGGCCTTCCATTTGGAGGTGCTGCGCCACGCACGCGCCCGTGGCATCGACGCGGTGCATGTGAGCGGCGACTGGATGCGCCAGGCTTGCGACGCGCTGCGCGCCGCCGGCGAGCCCCCGCCCACCCTGTGGGACGAGGTCGATGCCTTGGCCCGCCATTGGGTTGTAAACATTCAACAAGCCCACACCGCCCCCGCCAGCGCGCTGGTCAAGGGCTCGCGCTTTATGCGCATGGAGCGGGTCGTGCAAGCGCTGCAAGCCAGCACCACCCCGACCGATAAGGATTTGACCCATGTTGCTTAGTCTGGCCCAGTGGCTGCAAAGTCTGTACCCCGACCTGGGTTTTCTGCGGGTGTTTCAGTACCTGACTTTTCGGGCGGTGATGGCCGCGCTCACCGCTTTGATCGTCGGGCTGGCAGCGGGTCCGTATGTGATTCGCCGGCTCGCCGCGCTCAAGATCGGTCAGCCGATCCGCGAATACGCCATGCAGACCCACCTCAGCAAAGGCGGCACCCCCACCATGGGCGGCGTGTTGATTCTTTTCTCGATCGCACTGGCCACCCTGCTGTGGTTCGATCTGTCGAACCGTTTTGTCTGGATCGTGTTGATCGTGACCTTGGGTTTTGGGGCGATTGGCTGGGTAGACGACTGGCGCAAAGTGGTGCACAAAGACCCCGAGGGCATGCGCTCGCGCGAGAAGTATTTCTGGCAGTCGGTGATCGGCTTGGTGGCCGCTTTTTACCTGCTGTTTTCCGTCTCTGAGGTCAGCAACCAACGGGTGCTGGAGTTGTTCTTTGGCTGGGTGGCTTCGGGTTTCACCGTCGACTTGCCACCGCACTCGGGCTTGCTGGTGCCTTTCTTCAAAGAAGTGAGCTATCCGCTGGGTGTGTTCGGTTTTGTGGTGCTGACCTATTTGGTGATCGTGGGGTCCAGCAACGCGGTCAACCTCACCGACGGCTTGGACGGTCTGGCCATCATGCCGGTGGTCATGGTGGGGTCGGCCTTGGGCATCTTCGCTTACGTCACCGGTCACGCCGTGTTTTCCAAATACCTGTTGCTTCCCCACATCCCAGGTGCGGGGGAGTTGTTGATCTTCTGCTCGGCCATGGCCGGTGCCGGGCTGGCCTTTTTGTGGTTCAACACCCACCCGGCCCAGGTGTTCATGGGCGATGTGGGCGCGCTGGCTTTGGGCGGGGCGCTTGGCACCATCGCGGTCATCGTGCGGCAAGAAATTGTGCTGGCCATCATGGGCGGCATTTTTGTGGTGGAAGCCCTGTCGGTGATGCTGCAGGTGAGCTACTTCAAATACACCAAGCGCCGCTATGGCCAAGGCCGTCGCCTGCTGCAAATGGCGCCGCTGCACCACCACTTTGAGAAAAAAGGTTGGAAAGAAACGCAGGTGGTGGTCCGCTTCTGGATCGTCACCATGCTCTTGTGTTTGGTCGGCCTGTCGACCCTGAAACTGCGATGAACGAAGCGAATCTGCCCGTCGAACACCCCAGCGCCGATGGCGCTGCGCCCGCTGGGTCTTGGTCGGACCAGCGGGTCTTGGTGTTGGGATTGGGCCTGTCCGGCTTGGCCATGGCGCGTTGGTGCGCCCGCCTGGGAGCGCAAGTGACTGTGGCCGACACCCGCAGCGCACCGCCCCAGTGGCCAACCTTGCAGGCCGAACACCCGGCGGTGGAGTTCGTGAGTGGCGTCTTTGACGCCGATCTGCTCGCGCGTGCCGAGTGGACCTTGGTCACCCGCAGCCCCGGCCTGCCACCCGAGCAGCTGGCTCCAGTGGCCGCTTGGTGCGTCGAGCGTGGTGTGCCGTTCTGGGGTGAATTGGACCTGTTTGCCCAAGCCCTGAAAGGGCTGGCGCAACGGCCCGAGTGGCCTTACCACCCCAAGGTGCTGGCCATCACCGGCACCAATGGCAAAACCACCGTCACATCGCTCACTGGCAAGCTGCTGGATCGCGCTGGCTGGCGTGTGGCGGTGGCGGGCAATATCGGCCCCACCTTGCTCGATGTGCTGCACCAAGCCCTGAGCCAGGAGGCCGAAGCCAACGCCCGCGAGGCTGCCGAGCGCGTCGCCGAAGCGGCGGCCGAACAGGCTTTGGTTGCCCAAACAGAAGCCATGTCTGTGTCGGATGCTGCGGTCGACGGCGTGTATGGTGACACCTCAGACACCGCCCATTCAGAGTTGTCTGCCGAGACCGCTCAGCAACCCGCCGATGCCGCCGCACCGAGCGTTGCCCTGGACGAGGCCC
>JACCDG011714843.1_pt1 | contig 13439 bp, 12 predicted proteins | sample 7442471 | NCBI WGS metagenome assembly JACCDG01 (sample SAMN15323444, study PRJNA562643) | freshwater metagenome | isolation source: river surface water | place: USA:Blue River Watershed | collected 2017-08-17 | reverse complement strand
TGTTAAATAATTACGCGTACTTCCTTTCAGTTCGTAAAGTGAAGTTGGACCGGGCGCTGGAAATGTCGGCCAAAACACTGGAGACAAGTCCGGAGAGTGCCACCTATTTGGACACTTACGGCTGGATATTGTTTCAGCTGGGCAAATACACAGAAGCACTGGAACAATTGGAAAAGGCAATAAAACGCGATACAGAAAGCGCAGAAGTAACGGAGCATTATGCTGATGCGTTGTTTAAAACAGGCAAAGTAAACGAGGCCGTTGAACAGTGGAAAAAAGCTAGGGAACAAGGAGGGGATGCCCTTCGATTAGATCAGAAAATACGTGAACGCAAAATTAAATAACCCCCGTTTTTTATTCGTGCTGGTGGTCGTATTGTTTTCGGCCTGTTCCAAAAAAGTAGTTGGTCCGGGTGCGTCAAAACTACCGGCTAAGGCCGAAGTTAATGCCGTTATCACCAAAGTAAACTCGGGCGAGGTGACCTATGAACACTTTTCGGCAAAGGCCAAAACAGAAATTGCACCTGACGGAGACAAAGACTATTCAGCTACCCTGCACATTCGCATGAAGCGCGACAAGTACCTGTGGGCCTCTGTAAACGTAATGCTGGGCATTGAAGCCGCACGACTTTATGTAACGCAGGATTCCGTGTTTATTCTTAACCGGCTCAAGAAAGAATACGTGGCTCAAAGTCTGGCCTATTTTCAGCAATTTTCGCGAGCACCCACCAGTTTAAAAACAGTGCAACAAATGTTAGTGGGCAATACCCTGTTTCCATTGCCCGATACTTTGCAATCAGACACCAATACGGCCGATGGTTGGTTTTTTTCACTCGCCCTTCAACAGGTTGTATACGGGGTGTATGTAAATAAGGACAACATGAAAGCAACCGCGCAGCACTTGAATGACAGCGCACGCCAACAACAATTGCACGTGTATTACAGCGATTACCAGAAAGAAAATGTGCAAAATATACCGCGCAAAATAGCGCTGCACACAGCCTCAAAAGCCCAAATGAAAGTTACCTTTGACTACCAAAATGTTTCTTTTGCGCCTTTTGACGAAATTTCGTTCAGCATCCCAGCTTCGTATAAGCCGGCTAAGTAGCCTGTTGCTGCTTCTGTTGTGTATTGCCCTGTGCAATACTGTGCAGGCACAATCGCGCAGCGAACTGGAGCGCAAGCGCAGGCAACAGGAGCAGGAGATAAAACTCACCCGCAAAATGCTGCTGGAGACCAAAAAGAAGGAAAAGGCCACCCTTAACCAACTCGAGATTCTCAATACGCAGATTAAAACCCGCAGCCAGCTCATACAAACCATTAACCAGGAAATTGATGTGGTGGACACCCGCATTACGGAACTCAACAGCACCATCAACACCCTGCAAAGCGAGATTGAACAAATGCGCAAACAATATGCGCAACTGGTAGTGGCCTCTTATAAAAACCGCAACACCCTCGATAAACTCATGTACATTCTGGCTTCTGACGGTTTTGAGCAGGCTTATAAACGCATGAAGTACGTGCAGCAGTTCTCCGTGTTCAGGCAAAAGCAGGTATCGCTTATTCTTAAAACACAAACCATTTTGCTGGGCAGCCTCAATGAGCTGAGGAATGTAAAAGACGAGAAAGAAGTACTGCTGGGCGACAAAGAAACCGAGAAAAAGGAACTGGAGCAGGATAAGCAGGAAGAGGCCCGCGTGTTGCTTGCGCTCAAGCAAAAAGAAAAAGAACTGGTGGCTCAGCTACGTAAAAAAGAAGAGGCAGCCCGCAAACTGAAAAAAGCCATTGAAGATTTAATTGCCAAAGAAATAGAAGCCGCCCGCAAACGCGAAGAACTAGAACGGAAAAAACGTGAAGCGGCAACCGGTAAAAAGGAAGAAAAAACAAGTACCGCCAAAGCCACTGCACTTGCCCTAACGCCTGAGGCCGCCAACCTGGCCAACGAGTTCAGCCGCAACAAAGGCACTTTGCCTTGGCCGGTAGAGCAAGGCTTTATCTCCAAAGCTTTTGGTACTCACCCTCACCCCACACTCAAAAATATTACGGTAAACAACACAGGTATTGATATTACCACACAAAAGAATGCCAAGGCCCGAGCAGTATTCAGGGGCGAGGTAAAAATGAAGTTTTCAGTACCGGGTATGGGCAACGCAGTAATTGTATCGCATGGCGACTATTACACGGTGTACACCAACTTAGAAGATGTGTTTGTGCGTGTAGGCGATAAAATAAGTACCAAGCAGGAAATAGGCACGGTAATGAGCAACGAGGTGGAAGAAAAAACCGAACTGCACATTGAAATTTACAAAGGCAAAATGCGCCTCGATCCGCAAGAGTGGTTGTTTAAAAAGTAATACTGCTTCACCCGTTTTCTCCCCAAATTTTTGTAAACATGAATTGTGGAATGCAATGCCCAATTATGGAAACTCAAATTGAAATATATAAAGACTAAGAATTAGGCCAAAAGTGGTTGTCGCAAAATTTGCGACAACCACTCAACACGGGGCTATGAAAGGGAAAACCCGATAGAAATTTTTAAAACCAAAGACACTCAAACTGAAGTACAGGTAAAGTTTGATGCCGAGACCGTTTGGCTCACCCAGAAGCAAATGGCAGAACTGTTTGATAGAAACCGCGTAGCAATTACGCAGCATATTGGTAATATTTTCAAAGAAGGGGAATTGGATGAACAAGTGGTAAGTAAGGAATTCTTACATACCACTCCACACGGACTTAAGTAAGGGGGAAAAACAAACTGTAGGTGTCACTATAGCACCAGACCAAACGACTATTTTGTGTTCAACTCTTTCAGCTCTGAATCTATTCTGGTTACCTCTTCTCCGGTTTTTAGTTTAAAGTCTACCAGCATGGCTTTTACGTTGGTTTGATAATCCACCAGCTGAGCTATTATGGCGCTGTTGTCTTTTTCTATTCGCTCCAGCCTTCTCGTTAACTTAGCGCTTGGATTGGGTGTTTTTTTTAGCTGCTTAATAATTTTTTCATTAGCGAGAATTCTTTTTTCTATTTCAATTTTGAACCTCTGCCATTCATCAACCGTTTCAACTTTTCTGTTTTCGCTTTGCTTTTTAACACGGTGTGCAGACTTTTCGGCCAGCACTTCATCTTCTTCCGGCAGCGACTTTTGGGCCTTTACCCGTTCATACGCTTCATCCGAATGTTTCTCGTGCGATTCGCAGGCAAACAAAGACAAGGCAACAAAAACAACGGGTATAATTCTTAGTAAAAAAACGTAACGCATAGTGGTGTGCTTTATTGATTCAATTTATTTGGTTGGTGTTTTGGGTAGTGTAGCAGATTCTTTTGACCACTGTTCTAAAGTAAATATCTCCATATATGATTTGGGCTTAATTCTCAACCCACCAGAGAACGGGTGATCCAACAAAATAATGGTAAACAAAAACATTCCGACAAACGAGCCCAAGAGGCAGCTTAAGACCACGTGCATGCGCTTGTGTTCTATATCCAGCAACATGGCACACACAATGGTAACCAGGCCGCCAAATATCATGGGAAACCACATAAAGGGAGGTATTTCTGTTTCCATTGAACTGTAGCGTAGCCCGCGGTAGGTAGCCAGTTGGTTCAGGTGGTTAAACATCTCAGCCACCAATTGCGTTTGGTATGCATTTTTAGGATTAAGGTGCTCCATTTTGTAGAAAACGCGGTTAAAAGAATCGGGTGTTTTTCTGCTGGGTTTCATTTGTTCCATGTTGGGGAACTCTTCATCCACCACGTTGAACACAAAATCGAGGTACCGGTTCATCAACCACTTTGATTCCACTGTATCGGGGTAATATTTAATGTCGCGGTACAGGCTCATGGCAGAGCTTCCTTCCCGGCTTACGTTGCCCTTGGTTTCGTTTAACTGATCCCACACCACCAATACCACAAAGCTGAGCAGCAGGGCATAAAAACTGGCAATGGCCAAAAACAAAAAACCCGTTACCTCATTGTGGGAGCGGAGTATTTTTAGCGGAACGTGTTTGCGGAAATAGTAAGTTACCACCCCGGCAAACAACGCACAAAACGAAACAATAAGAATAAAAAACAGCCAAACGGGTATTTGGAGCATGTAATACGTAATGGCCATAGGTGGAGGAGTTTTAAGCGAAGGATAAAGGCGGTGTTAGTTGAGCAAAAATGCGCTTATTCAAGAAGTACGGTATTACATAAACCTTGGAATAAGTTATAGTTTTCACACTTTTGGTGTTGAAGGATTGGTGAGTTGCGAAACTTACAGGGGTTGGGTGGTGGTTTAAGAAGTAATTCCACCTCGCCTGTTTTCTCCCCATTTTTTTGTAAACTTGAATTGCGAAAAACCTTTGTTTGCCTTCTGTATTGGAGTTGTATATGCGAAGGTATGTTGAGCATATGAGCAAGTTATCGGATATTCAATGACACGACTAAGTAAAATATTGACATTGGCAATAGGAGCAGTTCTGTTTGGACTGAACGCACAAGCTTGTTCCTGTGAGGACCCATTTTTAACAATTGACAGCTTACCTCAATTAAAAGAGTATGACTTCATTGCGTATGTAAAAATATTAGACGACCAGGGCTACAGAAAATCTTCAAAAAATGACATCGAGGCAATTGGACAATTAACTATCAAAATTCTCGAATTATTTAAAGGAAATCAAATAATACATGTATTAGAATACGATAAGAATTCATCTTGTGACATTGGCATATCAAAAGGTGAAGAATGGATTTTATTCGGTAAAACCATAAATGGTAAAATTGCTATTGTATCATGTGACAGAAATGTAAGATATAAGGAATCAAATGAATTAAGAGATTGGAAATATGGAAACGGTTTTTATGAATTACGTCAATTAAGAAAACTATACCAACATCCCGTAATGAAGTATGAGAACGAGAAGCATTTAGAATTTTATTCAAACGGACAAAAAGAAATAGAAGAAACCTATGTGAACGGTAAACGAAATGGCGAGCAGAAAATTTGGTATCCAAACGGGGTTCTGTTTTGTAAGCAATACTATATAAACGACACATTAGATGGTAAAACCGAATGGTTTTATCCATCAGGACAAATTTACGATGAGGACTATTACTTGAAAGGAATTCATTGCAATGTTTCAAAACTGTATTATGATTCGACAATTGAACAATGGTGGAAGAGAATGCTTATTAACGACATTTATAAAACTGAAGACTCATTAAAATTCGTTTACAACAGAGTTCAACCTCAATATGAAATAGTCTTTGATTCCTATGGACAAGCAATTATTTCAAGAGAGTATACGCGTATTGGAAAAATTCACAGAGAAGAAACGATTGACCCAGAAAGAAATTTCAGAGTAGTCATTTACTACCATGACAATGGAGCAATATCTTCGATAGGATATACCTTAAACGGCAAGAACTATGGGCATTATCAAACCTATTATGAAAATGGCTTTCCCGACAGAGGTTGGGACTATGACGAAAATGGAGATGTAATCAAATGAGAAGAAGAACAGCCCCCTCGCTAACCTGAGTTTGCAACTCAGGTTATTTCCATCAAAACTATAAACCGTTTGCTTTTACAGCATTTTATCGCCAGTTTTACACTGCAAAGTGTGAATGCGTTTTTTCACTCTGGCGTTATATGGCAATTAAAAGATGACAATGGAGCAGCATAAATTTTCTATATTGAAAAGACGAAAGAGTTTTTCATACGCATTTAATGGACTCAAGATTTTATTGAGGGAAGAACACAATTCAAGAATTCATTTTGTTGCCACTGTTGCAGTAATAATTTTTGCGATAGTTTTTGACTTAAATGTATATGAATGGATAGCAATAATATTTTCAAGTGGACTTGTGATTAATGCTGAAATTTTTAATACAGCAATTGAGAACGTTGCCGATTTTATTTCGCCCGAAAAAAACGAAAAAATTAAAGTAATAAAAGATTTATCTGCTGCCGCTGTACTGATTAGCGCATTGACAGCATTATGTATAGGGCTAATTGTGTTTATTCCGAAAATTAAATTCTGATAATAAATTGAAAAGGCAATTAATCGTAGCTATTTTTATCTTCTTATCACCAGTTTTACACGGCATAGTGTGAATGAGATTTTTACACCCCAAACGCTACCTGCACCCATAAACAACGACACAGCAAACGAAAAAAATTGAGACGAAGAGGAAAAATAATTGTATTGAGCGTGTTGCTTCTGCTAACAGCAGGACTAATTGCATTTACAACAACACAAAACTCAGTTGACGACCAAATTTTAGTATATACGGTTGATGCTAAAACTCAAGACCTGCAACTCTATTGGAAAAATGAAAAAGGGGAAACACTGAAAAGCATTCAAAATTTAAAGAACTATGTTGAGAGGAAAAATTTGACTCTTACTTTCGCAATGAATGGCGGGATGTTTAACAAAGACCTTTCACCACAAGGGCTTTTTATTCAAAATAAACAGACACTTGCGGCTTTAGACACAGCAGACGGAAACGGAAATTTTTATCTAAAGCCAAACGGAGTTTTTTACATTACTACTGACAACGTTCCAATTGTTTGCAACACAATCGACTTCAAAGACAACGGAAAAATAAAATACGCAACGCAATCAGGACCAATGTTAGTTGTTGACGGACAAATTCATTCAGCTTTTAAAGAAGGCTCAACAAACCTTAACATTAGAAATGGTGTTGGTATTTTGCCGGATAACAAAGTAATATTTGCCATGTCAAAGACAGAAGTAAACTTTTATGACTTTGCAAAATACTTTCAAAACTTAGGTTGTAAAAACGCACTATATCTTGACGGATTTGTTTCAAGGGCATATTTACCAGAAAAAAACTGGACACAAACTGACGGGAATTTCGGAGTAATAATTGGCGTGACAAAGAAGGAGAATAAACAACAAATGCACTGAAGAACATTACAAAAACACCCCCCCTATGAGAAAAATAATTTCATTTATGCACCTATCGCTTGACGGTTTTGTAGCCGGACCAAACGGAGAAATGGACTGGATAAAGTTTGATGAAGAATTGTTCGATTACATTGGTAAGCGGATAGGTCAAGGCGACACCGCCATGTATGGCCGGGTAACGTTTGAGTTGATGGAAAGCTACTGGCCCACCGCAGCAGACCAACCCACCGCCACCAAGCACGACATTGAACACGCAGCCTGGTATAAAAAGAGCCACAAAGTTGTTTTATCAAAAACAATGAAAGGAGCGGCCTTGCCCAACACCAGCATCATCAGCGATAACCTCTCAGACAGCATAAATAAACTAAGGCAACAACCCGGAGAAGAGATTTTACTTTTTGGCAGCCCCACCGCCACCCACGCACTTATGAAACAGAACCTGATTGACGGCTTTTGGCTGTTTGTTAATCCCATTATTCTGGGGCAAGGCATTCCTTTGTTTGCGGGTATTAAAGAGAGAATAAAACTCAACCTGACGCCCGTTACCCGACAATTTGCTTGCGGTGTAACGGAACTGAATTACACTGTGGATAGGGAATAGTAACGAACAGCCTATTTTTACTTGCTTTTACAGCTTTTTATCACCAGTTTTACAAAGCAAAGTGTGAATGACTTTTTCACGCTCAGCGGTTAGCACCAATTTATGGCAGGAGGACAGAAACGAGTTTTTATTATTGGGGCAGGGGCCACGAAGGACGCAACACAAAAATTAGCGATTCCGGCACCATTGGCACGAGAGTTTTTTAAATCTCAGTATGTTAATGAACTTTGGTCAAACAACCATATGCGAAAATATTGTTTCGCAAACACAGCCCTCAATCAAGTAATTCATGGTTTTTTTAATGCAAAATCCAAAAAGAGATTTTCAAGTAAGAAGTATTTTTTAGAAATTGACAGTTCAATCAACATAGAGGAGGTTTATTCTTTTCTTGAGTTTATGGAGAGTGGAGACTTTTATTTTAATGACGAAATTTTACTAATAAAAAAAGCGAAGCGTGAGCTGATTAACTTTCTTCTTGATGTGCTAAATGATTATCATCATAAATCTTTTAATGATGAGTTGTACAAAAGAATCTCCACTAACCTTACTGAAAACGACTCAATTTTAACTTACAATTGGGATTGTCTTATTGAATCTGTCTTACAAAAGTATACGAAAGGCAAAGAAATACTTAGCAACTCTCTTAAAATTGTCAGCCCTGAATTAGCTACAAAAGGAATGGACTACGATACAATCGCATACAAAAACTATCACTTACCTTATTTTCTGAAGTTACATGGATCTATTAACTGGTATGGTTGTAAAGATAAGTCCTGTCTTAGAAATAGTATGCCAGTTGTTTTAGACATCAATCGAGATTTGCATAGCTTTTGGCATTGTGATTTATGTGGGTCGCTTCTTGAGTTAATGATTATCCCACCTCAAGCGCACAAGTCTTATAGACACAATCGGATATTTTCGCTCCAAGCTAAAATTGCAAGCAATAAACTTGAAATGGCAGATGAGCTAATTATAATTGGATACTCTTTTCCAGAATTTGATTTTGAGGCGAATGCACTTTTTAGGAGAGCTTGCACAGCCTACGCTGATTTAGAATGGTATCATGAGCCTAAAAAAATAATCGTTGTGAATCCTGCAGTCACATCAGAGGCATTCATTGAGAGAATTCATAATATATTTTCACTTTCAAGAAAAAGGAAGCATAAAGCCAATTTGGTTTTATATTCAAATATTGAGGACTTCCTAAAGAAATATGAGTGGAAATAATGATTGCTGACAACAGTACCTGTTGTACAATTCTATTTCAACCAAACAATCGACTCTCGCAAACTCGATTTAAGCCATTCCGGATTTTAATTTCGTGATGGCTTTTTTCAGCGTTGAATTAACATTCCGGCATCATTTTGTTTAATCCCCAATTCAGCTATTTTTGCAGCCTCAATACACAAACAACCATATTTATGATTATAGGCGTTCCCAAAGAGATTAAGAACAACGAAAACCGTGTAGGTTTAACCCCTGCAGGTGTTTCAGCGCTGGTAAAAGCCGGCCACAAGTTATTTGTACAGGCTACTGCCGGAGAAGGAAGCGGTTTCAGCGATGCTGAATACAAAAAAGCCGGTGCCACCATGCTCAAAACCATTCAAGAGGTTTACAAAAAAGCCGAAATGATTATCAAGGTGAAAGAGCCCATCAAGCAAGAGTATGCTTTGATTAAAGAAGGACAGTTGTTGTTTACGTATTTCCACTTTGCCTCGCATGAGCCGTTAACCAAGGCCATGATTAAGAGCAAAGCAGTATGTTTATCATACGAAACCGTAGAGAAAAAAGACCGTTCATTGCCTTTGTTGGTCCCTATGAGCGAAGTAGCCGGCCGCATGAGTGTGCAGGAAGGCGCTAAATATTTAGAAAAACCAATGGGTGGCCGCGGTATTCTGTTGGGCGGTGTTCCCGGTGTTCGTCCGGCATCAGTACTGGTGCTGGGTGGTGGTATTGTGGGCACACAAGCCGCTAAAATGGCTGCCGGTTTAGGTGCTGATGTTACTTTGATGGACATCTCTTTACCTCGCCTGCGTCAGTTAGACGAAATTTTACCTAAGAACGTTAAAACCGTTTTCTCTAACGAATACAACATTCGTGAGGCCATTAAAACTGCCGACCTTATTGTAGGTGCCGTATTGATTCCGGGTGCAAAAGCGCCTTCACTTATTGTGCGCGACATGCTTAAAACCATGCGCCCGGGTACAGTGATGGTGGACGTAGCAATTGACCAGGGCGGTTGCTTTGAAACCTCTAAAGCTACCACACACGAAGATCCTATTTACGTGGTTGACGGTGTAATTCACTACTGCGTGGCCAACATGCCGGGTGCTGTTCCTTACACTTCTACACTGGCTTTAACCAACGCTACCTTGCCGTATGCTTTACAACTGGCCAACAAAGGCTGGAAAAAAGCCTGCAAAGAGAACGAAGAGTTGTTGCTCGGCCTTAACGTAGTGGATGGTAAAGTAGTTTACAAAGGTGTTGCCGATGCGTTTAAATTGAAATACACAGACGTACAGGAAGTGTTGAAATAAGCCCTCTCCAACCCTATAAAGAGAATCCCGCAGCTGAGCAGTTGCGGGATTTTTTTGTGCTTAATTTTCCAACCACTTGAAAGCGGCTTCAATAGCCTCGTCCAAGAGGTTGATGTATTCTGTTTTACCGTTTTTCTCAACGGCCTTGTTGAACATGTGGTCGCAACCCGGATAAACTTTGTGGGTGAGGTTCTTTTTGTGCAGCCGTAAAAACTCCAGCTTTATGTAATCAGCACTCAGCACATGCGTGCTTTCGTCAGCAGTTCCTTGTGCTATGTATACGGGAATGTTTAATCGGGTAAAAAATGTGATGGAAGGCTCGGCACAAAAGCTTCCCCAGCGCAGGTAAGTGTGCCCGTACCACTGTTGGTTGGCGGATAGGGGTTGGTTGTATATTTTCTCAAAATCGAGGTAAAGGCTGTCAATGTTTTGCTGGGCTTGTTCGTCAGAAATTTCACCCTTTTGTGCGGCAATTCGTTGCTCCATTAGTTGGTTGAACAGTTGATTGAGACCACCTCCTACAAATGCAATGCAGTGGGTAATGTGTTTGTTTAAGCAGGCGAGTCTGGGCGCCACTTGTGCACCCTCAGAGTAACCAAACACCGCTACCCGTTTTTTCTCAACAGCATATTTTTTCAATACAAAGTTTACTACCAGAGAAGCGCTGTTGGTTCGCCACTCTGCACTTAACAGTTGCTGATAGGTGGTGTTTATTTTTTGTTCGTCCCCAGCTTGGAGTGTATCGGTCAAAGCCACTCCGGGCTTGCTGATAAACACTACGTGATACTGTAAAGCAAGTTTTTTGTAATTAAACGGAATGGATGAATACACGTTATACCTTCCGCTTTTATCGGCCTTGAAAGTAAACAGGGCATTATCACCTGAGCCGTCAAGGTACAGCAGCAACGGTTTCTTTTGGGTGTGCAAGGTATCGGTAATGTAAAAATTAATTTCACCCAAACGGGAGTCTTTAATGCTGTGTGCAATAAGACCGAAACGCTTGGGAATAGCCGCTTTGGCGCCTATACAGGTGAAAGAGAAAAATGCACAGCAAATGCAGAAGAATATACGCATGACCAACACAGAATGTGCAGGTAAAGGTTATCAAAAAACAAAACAAAAACAAGCAAGATTAACCCGCTTACTTTCTAACCAGCTTTAGCATGGAACTAACTCCTGCATCTGTTTTTACTTCCACAAAATAAATACCCACAGCCAAAGTGCGCAGGTCTATGGTGGTTTCAAAAACGGAAGCTACAGCAAGGTGTTGTATAAGCTGTCCGTTCACATTGTGCAGACTTACCTCGCTCATTTTTACCGAGGGGTCAACCGAAGTAAGGGTGGTGAAGTCGGAGGAAGGGTTGGGAAACAACAGCAATTTATTCTTTAGCGAAAGAGCGGGCTCGTTTACACTGTTGTATGTTTTAAGTAAGGAATCGGCTTTGCAGGCATCAGGAATACCGTAGCCATATAATACATCGGGGTTGTTTAAGCGATTGGCGCTAACCGTAACGGCCCGCATTATTTCCCAATAGCTGCGTTGCGGGTTAGCTTGTTTAAGGCAGGCCACCAAACCACTGATGAGGGGCGCGGCAAAAGAGGTACCGCTGTTTTGCAGAGATGTGCCTCGGTTGTTCAGTATCCAGGTGTTGCGGCCCATGGCCACCACATCGGGTTTTAGTCTTCCGTCAGCCGTGTTGCCTATGGAAGAGATGTCGTGATACAGACCATTTGCATCTACACTGCCTACAGCCAAAATAGAATCAGCATCACAAGGGGGTGATATTTTTTTAGACAAAGGAGGCGGAAGTGTGCCGTCATTTCCTGCGCTGTTTACTACAATAATTCCTTTGGAGGCCGCTATGCGCGCGGCATTGGTTATGATGGCGGTTTTGCCGTCTAACTGTGCCTCGGAATAATCGCCCTGTCCGGCATCAAAGTATTTGTAGCTCAATGACGATTGAATGATATCCGCTCCCAAAGAATCGGCCCACTCGGCAGCAGCCAGCCAGTTGTATTCTTCCTGATGGGTTTCAGTGCCCAGGTTTTCTGTAATGGCCAACGCATACGAAGCATTAACAGCAGCTCCCACAAAATTACCCGGACGATTACCGGCCATGGTGGAGAACACCATTGTTCCGTGCAGGTCGGTAGAATACACGCTTTGCGCGGGGTTCACAAAGTTGCGGGTGGCAATAAAACGGTTATACCAACGTATGGAATCAAAAGCGCTGATGGTATCCACGCCTAAAAAACCGGTATCGAACACCGCCACCAAAGAACCCGTTCCCTGGTAACCTTTGTTGTGCAGGCAATCGAGATTCATGAGTGCGATTTGTGCCTGTGTGTTGCCGTAATCTACCGCAGTAGTAGCAGGTTCGTTATTTGCCGCATTGAATTTTCGGGCAGATAAATTAATGTTGGCGGGTGATGAGTCGGCCAATTTTTGCACACTGCTGATGAAGCTGAATTTTTGCAACAGCGTTTCCTGTTCAAGGTTGGTGGTTATTACTGCGAGGTTCATCCAACGGGAGGTGAGCAGTATGTTTATGTCTTGCAAGGCAAGTTGCTGCAGGTAGTTGGCATTCACCGGCAAATCAGTAACCGAGAGTGGAATGTGGCGTTCGCTTTTTTTGTTTATACTGAATTCACTCAGTGCCAAACGGGCGCCCTGTTCCAGGTTTTTGTGCTGCCCCTTGTCTTTAAAGTGAACGGCATATGTAAATTTTTGTGCGAAAGCATTTGCCGAAAAAGCAACAACTAAAAGCGCGGAGATTATAAATTTGTTCATATAACTAGCAGTACAAAGTTACCAATTAAGAGTTGCATTGCTTAAACTTGAATTTTTAAAAGAGCATAAAAATGAAAATCATTTCTTACAACGTAAACGGTATACGTTCAGCCATGACCAAGGGATTGGTGAACTGGATGCAAGAGTATGGGGCCGATGTGTATTGCCTTCAGGAAACCAAGGCCTCTCCCGATCAGGTAGATTTAAACTTGTTTGATTTAATCGGCTACAAAAGCTGGTGGTTTTCGGCAGAGAAAAAAGGATACAGCGGAGTAGCAATTTTCTCGCGAGTAAAACCCGACCACGTAGAATTTGGTTTCAACAACAAGGAGTACGATAACGAAGGCCGTATCGTTCGGGCTGATTTCGGTGACCTTTCGGTTATCAGCGTTTATATTCCCTCAGGAACCACAGGCGAAGAAAGGCAAGGGTACAAAATGGTATGGCTCGATTTTTTTGAAAAGTATATTTTAGAACTACGCAAAACCCGCCCCAACTTGGTGATATGCGGAGACTACAACATAGCGCATCACCCCATTGATATACATGATCCGGTAGGTAATAAAAAGAGTTCAGGGTTTTTGCCCGAAGAGC
>JACCDG011389185.1_pt1 | contig 13440 bp, 23 predicted proteins | sample 7442471 | NCBI WGS metagenome assembly JACCDG01 (sample SAMN15323444, study PRJNA562643) | freshwater metagenome | isolation source: river surface water | place: USA:Blue River Watershed | collected 2017-08-17 | reverse complement strand
GGTGCTGATGAAAAAACGCTTACCATCGTGAAAGCGTTTGTTGATGGTGGGGCTATGATGTATCGCTATACACCACGCGCGCAAGGTCGCGCAACGCCAGTACGTCACCGTACATCTCACATTACTCTTGTTCTTCAGGGTGAGGGTGACGCGACGCATCGCCACGACGCGCATGGCAGTGATGACCATAGTCACAGTCATGATCACGAAGGTCATGCGCACAGCGAGCCTTTGAAAAAAGGGGTGAAGAAGCCAGCAAAAAAGGTTGGCGCAAAAAAAGCTGCTCCAGCAAAAAAAGTTGCAGCCCCTCGTAAGAAACCTTCTGCCTAATATTGACGCGCACTCCTATGGGTCATAAAGTACATCCTCTTATCCATCGCACACAGGTTATTTACACCTGGGATTCACGATGGTTTTCACGTCGTAAATACCCTCAATATATTGAGGAAGATATTCGCATTCGTGAATTTTTAACAAAGAAATTTAAAGACGCGCACATTGACGCGATTAGCGTTGAGCGTGGTCCGAAACAAACAACGATTACCGTCCTTGCCGCGAAACCAGGGTTCATTATTGGTCGCGGTGGTGAAAATCTTGATACCCTTCGCAAAGATATAGAGCGTAAGTTTTTGAAGATGTCTTCACGTGTGAAGCTTCAGATTCATGAGGTTCGCTCTCCCGCGCTTTCCGCGCAAATTGTGGCGCAAACAATTGCCGAGGAAACGCAAAATCGTATGCCATTTCGTCGCAGTATGAAACAGACGATTGAGCGTGTGATGAAAGCCGGCGCGCTTGGAGTAAAAATCTGTATGTCGGGTCGCTTGAATGGCGCTGAAATTGCTCGTACCGAAAAACTCGCCGCGGGTAAAGTTCCACTTATTACGCTTCGCAGCGGTGTGGACTACGCGAGCACCGCAGCGTATACCTTGTTCGGTAAAGTTGGTATTAAAGTGTGGATTTACCACGGTGAGGTATTTGGTCGCAAAGATAAGTTTCGTGACGCGGCCGAAGAAGCACCACGTCGTACTGATCGTCCGCAGGGTTCACGTGATACTCGCGCTCCTCGCGAAAAGAAATCATAATTTTGGTTTGTATGCTGTTACCTAAAAAAGTAAAACATCGCAAGTGGCATAAACCACGTCGCCGCAACAAGGGCGTCGCGACTCGCCTTACGACTGTTGCCTTTGGTACCTACGGACTTCGTTCCACAACGCATGCCTGGGTGTCGTCACGTCAAATCGAAGCAGCTCGTCGCGTGCTCACTCGCTATGTAAAGCGTGGGGGAAAAATCTGGGTACGTATTTTTCCAGATCGCCCAATGACGAAAAAAGGTGCCGAAGTGCCTATGGGTAAAGGAAAAGGTTCGCCGGATTACTATGTTTGTACGGTGAAACCAGGGGCGGTACTCTTCGAGATGACAGGTGTGACTGAAGCAAACGCCGCAGAAGCCCTTCTCTCAGCAGCTCACAAGCTTCCTTTGAAGGCAAAATTTGTGAAAAAGGTATAATGTACGCTCTATGGAAATGTCTCTTACGAATAAAACACACGAAGAGTTGGTGAAGATGCTCGCGGAAGCACGTCATGAACTTTCAACACTTCGTTTTCAGGCGAGTGAACGCCAGCTCAAACAAGTGAATCGTATCAGTGCTGTGCGCCGGTCAATCGCGCAAATCCAGACGGCACTTAGTAAAACACCACGTTCATAATTTGTCGATGTATGACTCCTAAATCTCAACAATCAAAGTCTCCTTCGACACACCGTCAATTTACGGGTGTGGTTGTTCGAGCACTTGAAACAAAAACAGTGCGCGTAACCGTTGAAACGATTGCAAACGATCCTAAGTATCGCAAACAATACGCAAAACGTTCAACGTTTGCGGTACACGACGAAAAACGCCAAGCAAACGTAGGGGATACGGTTGTGTTTGAGGAGTGCCGCCCACTATCAAAAACCAAACGTTGGCGTTTACTGTCTATTGTAAAGAGCGTCTAATTTTGAGCCTATGATTCAACATCGCGCCATGCTTCAGGTGGCAGATAACACCGGAGCAAAAAAACTTATGTGTATCCGCGTTCTTGGTGGATACAAAAAACGATACGCACGCATTGGTGATATTATCACCTGTTCAGTAAAAGAAGCTGCGCCGCGTGGTTTAGTAAAAAAAGGTGAAGTGGTACATGCCGTGATTGTGCGGACACGCAAAGAAACTCGTCGTAAAGATGGAACCTACATTCGGTTTGATGATAACGCGGTTGTTATTATTGATCAAAAAAACAAGGAACCGAAAGGATCACGTATTTTCGGGCCAGTTGCTCGTGAGATTCGTGGTATGGGGTATCAAAAAATTGTTTCACTCGCCCCTGAGGTGTTGTAACCTTTGCCATATGCATATCAAAACTGGCGATAACGTAAAAGTCCTTTCTGGCCGTGACCGCGGTAAGACCGGAAAAATTATTCAGGTATTGTCGGTCAAGGGAAAGGCGCTTGCGGTGGTTGAAGGGGTCAACATGAGAAAAAAACACTTGCGCGCGCGAGGAAACGAAAAGGGTCGAACGATTGAGCTCTCTATGCCAATTGACGCCTCAAATGTAATGCTTCTTGACCCACAGAGCGGGAAACCAACTCGGGTTGGCGTGAAAAAAGAAGGGGATAAAAAAACCCGCGTTGCTAAAAAAAGCGGTTCAGTAATTGCCTAATATGGTGCCACAACTACTCACAACTTATAAAGGAATGGTCGTGCCGGCACTGAAAAAAACATTCGGTTACAAGAATGTGATGCAGGTGCCGAAAGTGAATAAGGTGACAATCAATGTGGGCTATGGCCGTATGGTCAAAGATACCGCCATGATTGAGCGCATTGAAGAGACTCTGGAGCTGATTACTGGTCAAAAACCGGTACATCAAAAAGCAAAAAAATCAATCTCAAACTTTAAAACTCGCCAAGGTATGAACATTGCGGCCTCAGTGACCCTTCGAGGTCCGGCGATGTACGAATTCTTATTTCGCTTGATTCACTTAACCTTGCCGCGTATTCGCGACTTTCGCGGATTGAACCCGAAGAGTTTCGATGGTCAGGGTAATTATACGATTGGGTTCAAAGAACAGATTGCGTTTCCGGAAGTGCAAGGTGACGCGGCAGATAAGATTCATGGACTGGAAGTCGTTATTACCACAAGCGCAAAAAATCGTGATGAAGGGTTCGCTCTTCTCTCGGGACTGGGCTTTCCATTCCGTGATAAGTAATTTCTATGGCTACTCAAGGACAAATTGCCAAATCAAATCGGCAACCAAAATTTAGCACTCGTATCGTTCGTCGCTGCTGGAAATGCGGCCGTAAACGATGGTTCATGCGCGACTTTGGACTCTGCCGTATCTGTTTTCGTGAACTTGCAAACTCTGGAAAACTTCCGGGAGTTCGTAAGTCAAGCTGGTAATGCTAATGTAAGACTCTATGATGACAGACCCAATTGCAGACATGCTTACCCGTATTCGTAACGCGTCAGCGTCGAAACGTCCAACCGTAAGCATGCCATATTCAAAAATGAAGCAAGCCATTCTTTCTATTTTAAAGGAAGAAGGATATGTTGCTTCGACCGAGGTAAGCGGTGACATGCCAAAAACACTCACCGTAACCCTCAAATACGATAATCGTATTCCAGCCATTCAATCACTCGTTCGTGAGAGTAAGCCGGGGCATCGCATGTATCGTGCGGCTGACGAGCTTCCTCGTGTGATGAACGATATTGGTATGGCAGTCATTTCAACTCCACAAGGAATGATGACCAATAAAAAAGCACGCAAACTCGGTATCGGTGGAGAAGTTATTTGTTCGGTGTATTAATTAACGCTGGTACGGCTGTCGCAGGAAGATGCTATCGTGCGATAGATTGAACCACACAAGATTATTTCTTATGTCACGTATTGGAAAAAAACCGTTGGCTCTTCCGACCGGCGTGACCGTGTCGGTTGCTGATGGCCGCGTCCATGTCAAGGGACCAAAAGGTGAATTGTCACGCATGTTGCCGAAAGCGGTAACCGTTACCGTGTCGTCGACTGACGCAACCGTGTCAGTCTCTAACCCAGAGGAAAAAAGCGAACGTTCACTTTGGGGGACATTTGCAGCCCACATTTCAAACATGGTTGAGGGTGTCACCAAAGGTTTTTCAAAACAACTTGAAATTAGTGGTGTGGGGTACCGTGCGGCAATGCAAGGTAAGGATATTAAGCTGGAAGTCGGTTTTTCACATCCTGTTATCTTCAAACTTCCAGACGGCATCACCGGTGCTGTTGAAAAGAGCATGATCACGTTGTCAGGTGTTGACAAAGAACTCGTTGGGCAAACCGCCGCTGAACTTCGTGCTGTACGTAAGCCGGAACCATACAAAGGAAAAGGTATTAAGTACACGACTGAATCAGTGCGTCGTAAGGCTGGTAAAGCAGCCAAGGCCGCTGCCTAAGTATTGTTTTTCCTAGTATTTTTATATGAAACAAAACCATACTTCAGCGAATGCTAAACGGCTCACTCGTCACCGCCGTATTCGCGCTCGCGTTAGTGGAACCATGGAACGCCCTCGTTTGAATGTTTTTCGCAGTGTGAAAGGCATGTTTGCGCAGGTTATTGATGATGCAACCGGCAAAACTCTTGCATCAGCCTCAATGAAAGAGATTGTGAAAGGTGATGCGGGAGAACGTAGTGGCAAGGTGGCCCAAAGTTATCTTCTCGGCAAAAAATTAGCAGAAAAAGCACAGGCTGCAAAAGTATCAGCTGTTGTATTTGATCGTGGTGGATACGCCTACCATGGTCGTGTACGTGCGTTTGCTGAAGGTGCCCGCGATGGTGGGTTACAATTTTAATCATCACGTCCTATGAATATGAATGCAGAGAAAGGCCGAGGCCGTGGACGAGGAGGAGACCGCCCACGTCGCGAAAAGCCTGAATTTGATCAGCAGACCATCGATGTGTCACGCGTAACTCGTGTGACCAAAGGTGGTAAGCAACTATCATTCCGTGTGTGTTTGGTGCTCGGTGACCGCAAAGGTCGCGTCGGTTACGGAGTGGAAAAAGCGAAAGATGTACAACTCGCGATGGAAAAAGCGGTGAATCAGGCAAAAAAGAATATGATTCGCGTGCCAATGTCAAACGACACTATTCCACACCAAGTCTTTGCCAAAGAAAGTGCTGGAAAAATTCTTCTTATGCCGGCACCACGTGGGTCCGGTATCGTTGCCGGCAGTGTGGTTCGTACCATTTTAGATCTTGCAGGTGTGCCAAATGCATCAGCAAAAATTTTGGGAACAACCAAAAATAAGTTGACCAATGTTAAAGCAACCTTTGCCGCTCTTCAAGCTCTTCGCCCATACGTGAAGAAAAATCAGGGCACAAAGGCTCCTGCGGTAGAAACTCGTGCTGAGGCAAAAAAACCAGCTCGTGTCGCTTCTCCTCGCAAAAAAGCTGAACCTAAAGCGTAATCGTTTTCTATGATTCAACTTCACGCAACACTCCATGAACCAAACCGCAAACGCCAAAGCAAACGCGTTGGTCGTGGTGATGCTTCTGGAAAAGGAAAGTCAGGTGGCCGTGGTACCAAAGGTCAACGGTCACGTGCCGGTGGTCGTCGCGGTATGCTTCGTCGCTCGTTCAAAAAGACACTTCAAAAAATGAAAAAACTTCGTGGGTTTACCTCACGGGCTACACGTTTGGAAACCATTTCTTTGGCAACTCTTGATCGTGTGGCCATTGAAGGCGTACAGATCACGCCAAAATTTTTGGCCAAAAAAGGTGTGCTCGCGCATCCTGAAGATGGCGTAAAAATCGTTGGTCAGGGCGCTTTAACAAAAAAAGTCACCTTAAAAGGCATCTTTGCTTCAAAAACCGCGGTAGCGGCGATTGAGGCAAAAGGTGGCACTGTCACATTCTAACTCTTTTATTCACGCTCTTCTCAGGGTGTGAATGATTTGATTGTCCTATGTGGGAAAAACTTGAGCGACTGTGGTCGGTGAAAGAAATTCGCAATAGCATCTTGTTTGTTCTTGGTGTACTTGTTGTATTTCGTATTATCGCGCACATTCCAGTTCCAGGCGTTGATGTGACTGCTCTTCGGCAGTTTTTAGCTGGAAATCAAATTTTTGGCCTTCTTAATATTTTTGCAGGTGGTAGTATTCAAAACTTTTCTATCATCATGCTTGGTATCGGGCCATACATTACGGCGTCGATTATCTTCCAGCTTCTTGGTATGGTGGTTCCTCGCTTTGAAGAGATGCAGCAAGAAGGGGAGTCAGGTCGTCAAAAAATTACTATGTATACTCGTATTGCAACCGTGCCACTTGCGCTGTTGCAAGGGTATTCATTCCTGCATCTGTTGCGTTCTTCTCAGTATCAGATTTTTACGACCACTAGCACTTGGCATATCCTCGCCGTTATGCTCATTGTAACCGCTGGTACGCTCTTTTTGATGTGGCTTGGTGAGCTCGTGACTGAACGTAAAGTGGGTAATGGTATTTCTCTTATCATTTTTGCTGGTATCGTGGCCTCATTTCCAACCTACGTACAAAATGTACTCGCGAACTATAATTCAGCAGATTTGATTATGTATCTCATGTTTGCTGCGATTGTGATTGCAACGATTGTTGGTGTGGTCTTTATTTCTGAAGGACAGCGCAACATTCCGGTGCAGTACGCGCGTCAGGCAAGTCGTGGTCGAGGGGTAGGGGCTGTTGCAAGTCAACTGCCACTTCGAGTGAATATGGCTGGAGTTATCCCAATCATATTCGCGGTGTCCATTATGCTCTTTCCAACCGTCATTGCGCAGTTTTTTGTGAATGGCGCAGGGCGTTTGGCGTCGTTTGCGCAACAGGTTATTTTTCTCTTTCAAAACCAACTCTTTTACGGTATCACATACTTTTTGATGGTGTTTGGGTTTACCTATTTCTACACCTCAGTCGTATTTCAGCCAAAAAAGATCGCGGAAAACTTGCAGCGTCAAGGCGGGTTTATTCCCGGTATTCGCCCTGGAAAGGAAACAGAAATATACTTGTCACACACCATGACACGACTGGTATTTGTTGGCGCGATTTTTCTCGCGACGATTGCGATTTTACCTCTCCTCATGCAGGTCTTTACCGGATCGCAGAACTTAGCCATTGGCGGTACAAGTTTATTGATCGTGGTGTCGGTTGCGATTGAAATTACGAAACAACTCGAAGCACAGCTCACCATGCATGAATACGATCGGTCATAAAAAGCCACAAAAAACCGCGTCAAGGCGGTTTTTTGTTTCGTCCTTCTTCGTTGACCGTAACGGGTTTTCATGGTATGGTTTAGGTCGGTGTTTTCTTATTCTTATATATGCATATATGGGAGTATTAGGAGATTTCGGAAAAGCCTTTTTGGGCCAGGTGTCGGGAAGAAAACCGTCAAATTCAGGTAGCTCAAATGGTGGTAGTGATCGCATGCATATTACCAATAAAAGCATGCGCGGCATTAACCCCTACACTGTTGGTGGTTTAAAAAAGGGTGTCGATTATGGATCAAAGGAACGAATGGAAGCCGTGCATGGTGCCTTAGATAAGGCACGACGGGGAAAGACATATGCCGATAAAGCGAGAGTTGAAAAGGAGCTTCGTAAATTAGCTTCAAAAGGGATAATTCACAAATCAACAACCAAAGATATTCTCGATCAACTTAACTAACATATCTCATGCAACACATTGTTATCCTCCTTGGTGTGCCGGGGAGCGGAAAAGGAACACAGGCAGAGTTTTTAGGTAAAGAACAAGGATACGAACATATCTCAACCGGTAACATTTTACGCCAACTTGAGGGTAAGACAGATGCGCTTCCCGACGAGGTGCAAGCAGTCCTTGATATGAAAAAAGGGAACATGTCGCCCGACCATGTGGTTTTTCGGCACCTGTTTGCGAAGCTCGACAATGATATTCCAGAGGGCAAATCGATTGTGATCGATGGAGCACCACGCTCGATTCGCCAGGCTGAAATATTGGAAGAATATTTTACGCGCATGAATGTGTTGGATCGCGTTCAAGTGTTTGAAATTCATGTGCCTGATGAAGAGATATTGAAACGTCTTGAAATGCGTCGCGCGGCTGGTGTTCGTCGCGTGGATGATGATCCGGAAATTATGAAGCATCGTATTGAGCAGCAGGGAAATGCCTCGATTGCCGTGTTGGTGAATTTTTATAAAGAACGCAATCAACTAAAGATAATCGATGGGCTTATGTCGATTAACGATGTCCATAACGCTATTGTGGAATCCATTCACGAATAATACGCGTGACACTTAAACGGTTATGTCGTACACCAAAAAACCCGAGGAAATTAAAGATTTGATTGAAGGTGGAAAGCGCATGGGTGAGATTTTAGAACAGCTCACTCTTTTGGCGCGTCCTGGTGTGTCGACATTTGAAATTGATGCCGAAGCCGAGGCTCTTATTCGAGCAGCCGGTGGCGTACCAGCATTTAAGGGATACCGCCCTCGCGGTGTCCGTACGCCGTTTACAGGGACTATTTGCGCGTCCATAAACGACGAGGTGGTGCATGGTATTCCAAGTACTAACGTTCTTTTAAAAGAAGGGGATATATTCACCATTGATATTGGCATGCGCTGGCCGGGTGAACACGGTATGTACACTGACACCGCAACGACTGTTCCTGTAGGTAAAGTGCCCGCGCAAACTCGAGATCTTCTCAATGTGACCAAAGATGCTCTCGAGGCCGGACTTCGTATGTGCGTGGCTGGCAAAACGGTTGCCGACATTGGCCGTGCGATTGAAGACACGGTAAAAAAACAAGGTTCATATGGTATTGTGTATGATTTGTGCGGTCATGGGGTAGGGCATGCTGTTCACGAAGCGCCGTTTGTGCCGAATTATCATGACAAGGCAGGCGAGCAGTGGGTGCTTAAGCCTGGAGTTGTGCTTGCTCTCGAACCTATGATCACTCTCGGGAAACCAGAGGTAAAAACAAATGCCGATGAATGGACCATCGCCACGGTTGATGGCTCACTTGCTTCGCATGAAGAGCATACGGTTGTTGTGACCGACGGTGAACCAATAGTCATCACTCGTCGACCAAGTGAAATCGGATAATATGAACGTACTTGGTGTAGATATTGGTAAAAAAAGAACCGGCCTCGCTTGGGTAGATACAGCGATTGGGGTGATTTTACCGTATGGAGTGATTGAGGGTTCTCATGACCGGTTCAAAAAACTTACCGCACTTATTAAAAGTGAAAAAATTGTTACAGTGGTATTTGGACTTCCGCTCACTACTGACGGGGAAGAAAACGACACCTGCCGTGATATTCGGTCATTCGGTAGTTCTGTGGAAAAAGAAACCGGCGTCACGGTCGCATACGAAGATGAACGTTTTTCTTCTCGTTTCGGTGATGCTCTTGGGGGTGATGCAACACGAGATGAAAAAGCAGCCATGGCAATTCTCGACACGTTTGTGCAGAAAAATAAAAAGTAATTATGTTTTATGCAAGCGCTTGTTCTCTCGCGCGAGCCGCACCAAGAATATGATGAGCGTATTCTTTTTTTGATCGAAAAAGATGAAGTGATCGAAGCTATTGCTCGGGGTTCAAAAAAAAGTGTCAGTAAAAATTCATTTCATTTAGAACCCGGAACACTCGTTGACGTAGAAATTGTTGGGGGGAAAGAATGGCGATATGTGGGAAGTGTTGTGCCGCTCGGAGATGCGGTTTTTGTTTCAACCCGTTTTGAAACCATGCAGGCGCTTATGCATCTCACTACACTTTTGTCAGATGTGCTCGAGGGACGGGTGCAGTACCATGGTCTTTATGGCAATGTGATAGTGTGGCGAAAAACACTTCAGGGGGAAGAGGGAAGTGTCCTGCGGCAGATTAGTGTGCTTCTTGTTCTGGTGCTTAGAAGTTTGGGATACGAGCCAGTGGTTGATCGTTGTGTGCAATGTGCGAAAGAGGTGGAGCCGCCGTATTTGTTTAGCTATCAGCATGGTGGAATGGTGTGTGTGGGTTGTCGTGATGGTCGAGTGGCCGTAGTGGGGCAAGTCGTAACTCTTACACCTCCTGAATTTGAATTCCTTCAGAATGTGTGTAGAGTTTCTGTGAAAAAAGTAATAGCTAGCGCAAGTGAAGAGGAAAAAGTACATTCACTGCTCCATGCGTTTTTAGAATTCCATCTGGAACGTCATGTGCCAAAATTTGTTCTCGTATCTGTATAAAAACGAAAAGAGTATACCGTTTTGATATACTCCACCTCCTTTCTTTAGTGATGGACCTGTCAGCAGTACGCAGCGAGGACGCCGAACAGGCAGGTAATGATGAGGCCCCAGCCGAACCACTTCCCGATACGATCACCTCGTACCCCGCCTGTCACCTTTTCGTAGGGGGGCTGTAAGTCATCTCCGTGATGTTGTTCCATGTTTTCGGTGCTCCTTTTTGGCTCTATTGAGCCATCTAATCCACTCTGGAACTAGGTAGTATAGAACAAAAATCAGCCGTTGTCAATACTAGTCATCCACCATATTGCGAAGTCAAACATCTCATGGTAGGATGAAAAAGCCATTTTTGAATTGATTATGCAGACATTTATTTCAAGTTTAGGGGAGCGCGTCGGCAGTGAAGTTGTCCTCATGGGGTGGGTTCATAACACTCGTTCTTCAGGTTCAGTCATGTTTATTGAACTTCGTGATGGAACTGGGTTTGTGCAGGCAGTGGTGGCGAAACCGAGTGTTTCAGAAGAAGTGTGGGGTAAGGCTCAGTCGCTCACGCAAGAATCATCTATCGCGCTTACCGGTACTGTTTCGAAACATCCAAAAAAAGAAAACGTCTTTGAACTTCAGGTGAAGGAAGTGAAGGTGTACCAGATCGCTGAAGAATATCCAATCGCGAAAAAAGAACACGGACCAGATTTTCTCATGGACCACCGTCACTTGTGGCTCCGTAGTTCTCGTCAGTGGGCAATTTTGCGTATTCGTGATGTGGTGACGGCGGCAATTCAAGAATATTTGCATAGTGAAAAATTTGTTCGTACCGATTCACCGGTATTTACTCCAAACGCTTGTGAAGGGACCACCAACCTTTTCCCGGTTAACTATTTTGACGAAGGAACTGCGTATTTATCACAATCAGGACAGCTCTATCTGGAAGCTGCTATTGCGTCAGTGGCTCGCTGTTATGATTTTGGACCAGTTTTTCGTGCAGAAAAAAGCAAAACGAAACGTCATCTTGCTGAGTTTTGGATGATGGATGCTGAAGCAGCGTTTGTTGAACATGATGAAAACTTGCGTATCCAGGAAGCACTCGTCAAACACATTGTGAAACGTTGTTTGGAACAGTGTCAGACAGAATTTACCGTGCTTGAACGTGATATAACAAAACTTCAAAAAATTGTCGACCTTCCATTTAAACGCCTCACCTACGATGAAGCGATTCCAGAATTGAACCGTTTGGGTTCAGATATTAAGCACGGAGAAGATCTTGGTAATGATGACGAAGCCATGTTAACAAAAGATTCTGATGTACCAATTTTTATTGAAAAATGGCCACGTGAAATCAAATCATTCTACATGAAGGTAGATCCGACCAACTCTGAACGTGTATTTAATGCTGATCTTATTGCTACGGAAGGTGCCGGAGAAATTATTGGTGGCAGTCAGCGTGAAGAAAATAAAGAATTGCTTTTAGAGAGAATCCGCAAAGAAAATCTTCCAGAAAAAGAATTCGAATGGTATCTCGATACTCGTCGTTTCGGAGCTGTGCCACACTCAGGTTTTGGTATTGGCTTAGAGCGTATGGTGCGCTGGATGGCTGGGGTAGAGCATATTCGTGAGTGTATTCCATTCCCGCGCACGATTTCGAGATTGCGGCCATAATACTTTTATTTATTCTCTTCCATATGGAAAAAAAGAATGTGATTATCGTGGTGTGTCTTTTTCTTGCCGTAGCAGGAATTGCGTACGGTACGACGTTTCATCGGGGTACAGAAGAAAGCGCATCTCTTGGATCAAAAAAAATCGGTGGTGAAGGTGCGGTACGGTTTAACTGTGAACAAAGTGGCGGCTCATATACAAATAACGTTTGTGCCTGTCCAACAGAGGGCGATGATGCGTCAGTATATGAAGAGAGTTCTGGTTTTTGTATGACCGCGTTTGGGTCTCCGGCTGGCGCGCTTGGACAAGACGCTCGAGCGAGATTAGAGCTTCAAATGGAAGCCAATAAGTAATATTAAATGTCAAAACGTCACGACAGAGGTCAACAATCAAATGCAATTCCTGAACTTTTTTTAGAACGCCTCAATGAAATGGTTGGCGACTCTCTTTTTGTGCGTATTAAAACCACGTTTGTTGAGCGTCCAACAACGTTTCGGGTAAATACACTCAAAGCAAAAAAAGCTGAGGTAAAAGAAATTCTTTTTTCTCTTGGGTTTAAAATGAAAGATGTTCCCTGGATGCCGGACGCGTTTATATTGCAACACAAAACCAAACGTGAGCTCACTGAAACAGATTTGTACAAACAAGGAAAAATTTATATCCAGAGTTTGGCGAGCATGGTACCCCCGCTTTTAGTAGATCCGCAGCCCGCTGAAAAAGTGCTTGACCTTACGGCTGCGCCAGGAAGTAAAACATCGCAAATGGCTGCGATGATGCAAAGCAAAGGGGAGCTGGTAGCCAACGATGTGAACAAGGTGCGTTTTTTCAAGCTTAAGCATAATATGGAAATGCTTGGGGTGGCCGATGAGCGCCCCGATTGGGTGTTCAAGCTCCGTATGGAGCATGGGGCTGATTTGGTGCGAGAATATCCAAATTATTTTGATAAAATCCTTCTTGATGCGCCATGTAGTGCCGAAGCGCGGTTTGTGGAAGGCGAGCGTGAAACATACGGGTATTGGAAAGAGCAGAAAATTAAAGAAATGGCGTATAAACAACGCCAGTTACTGCTTTCGGTTTGGAACGCGTTAAAACCGGGTGGACTGCTGGTGTATTCCACTTGCACCTTTGCTCCAGAAGAAAATGAGGCGCAGGTGTCGCGCCTCTTAGAACGTTTTCCTGATGCTGAAGTTGTACCAATGACACTTACAGGTTTGCAAACACTCCCACCACTTAAAGAGTGGAAAGGAAAACCATTTCATGAAGGGGTTAACAAAACGTCACGTATATTACCAACTCATGATATCGAAGGATTTTACGTGGCGTGTATTCGTAAAAATAAAATGCCCGACGAACGCGTGGCGTAGGTCGGGATCCTCATCTTTGGCAGGGTTTTTACTGCTCGTATTTCGTTTACGGAACCAACCTCTGACGTGTGGTACCCATAGTTCGTGACTGGACACGAGTATATCGAGCGCGCCTGCGAGCATGAGCGGTCGATCACCTGTGGCATTGAAGAAAAGTGTTTCGAACAAATACTCCATTGGTTCACTGTACATATATTCACCTT
>JACCDG010044921.1_pt1 | contig 13441 bp, 10 predicted proteins | sample 7442471 | NCBI WGS metagenome assembly JACCDG01 (sample SAMN15323444, study PRJNA562643) | freshwater metagenome | isolation source: river surface water | place: USA:Blue River Watershed | collected 2017-08-17 | reverse complement strand
TCCAGAACATACAAACGCTCTTACTGAAGCTTGATTTTCTCCTGAAGATATTATAGCTATACGAGACTTTGCTGTTAATAATCATACTAAATGAGTAGTCGATGCACAAAAAGCGAAAGATTTCATCGTAGGGTTAAAGAACAATCAACAGTCTACTCCTACAAAAACAAAGGTAGTGAAATCAACCAATAAGGTTATTGCACCTAAACCTAGTGAAGAAGCTACTCCTACTCCTACTCCTACTCCTACTCCTGCTCCTACTCCTACTCCTACTCCACTTGGAACACTTGTTTCTCTTGTCGAATCATATAAGAAAGATGGTAATACAAAAGGAAAGGTTGGTAGCATCAAAGTAGATTTTGGTAATGAACTTGCTAAAGCACTCTACTCAGTTCGTGAATCAAAGAATAAACTTAAGCCAGCTGAAGAGCGGGCTCTTCAAGAAATTGCTCGGCTCAGTGGTATGGACGAAGCGCAAATCAGAAAGCTTGGTGAAGATGTTTCCAAACAAATCAAAGATAAAATCTATCGAGAGAAAGCAGTGACTCCTGAATGAGTAAAATTAGACTCTGCCAAAGCAGAGGCTACTATACCTAAAGAAGATGATATACTTGGTTTGAATGAACCACCAAAAGAAGATGATATACTTGGTTTGAATGAACCACCAAAAGAGAAAGAAACATCTCCACTCACACAGCGTTATCAAGAACTCATTGCTAATAATGCAAAGGAGTGAGATGCACTATCAAGAGCAAAAGGAATATTTGATTTCACGCCTACTTGAAAGGTTGGTAATTTTTTCCAAAAGACATTTGATAAGCTATGGTCAAACATTGATAGAATAGCAAGTACAAAAACATTCCTTAATAACTTTCGTGTATGAGAATGAAAAGAACTTGCTGGTAACTACGTTGAATCAAAGCAAGCGAGAGACTATTCACAACTCAACTCAGCAAATATTGATGAGTTCAATATTGCAGATAGAGTAAAGGAATCAGCAATCACACCAAAGAGACCGCTAAAAGAAGCTGACCTTATATGAGCAACTACTCCAGAGTGACTTGTTCTTGATGATAAATTTGCAAAAGAAGCGTTTGATACCTATACACTCGATAGTGAGAAAGTAGTAGACAGAGCCAATCCTCTCATAGCAAAATGAGTATCATCAAAAGATATAAAGCAATCAATTGAGAGTACATACATATATGATGTATTCAAGAACAATCCAGAAAAACTCAATGAGTTCTTTACTCCAGAGCAAATCAATATACTACAAAAACAGTATGCAGATAATGCAGCTATTCAATCTGAAATGGCAAAATCTGGTCAAGATATAGGAGTAATACCAGATTATATTGATCCAGAAAGTGGTTATCTACGAAAGGTAACGACAGCAAGAGCTGCGGAACGTGCAGGAAAAATGAAATGAACTGATGATGGTAAGATTGAAGTTACTATGAGTGATGGCACAGTAATGAAAGTTGATACTATGGAAGAGGCTCTTCGTTTATCAGCACTCAAGCGTGATTCAAGTTCTCTCGACCCAGAGAATATGTCTTCTCTCACAAAGAAACAAGCTTGACCCGAGTATGATCCATTCCGTGTACACTGATCAACCGCTTCTCTTTTGTCGCTTAATGATGCAATGTCAAAGCTCTATGCAGATAAGAATGCAATTAAGTTTATTGATGGTCTCATAGAAAAAGGTGATCCAAACTATACTGGAGCGATGAAGACAAAAGCATATAATCTTATGGCAAAGGATATTCTTGGTATACGAGGTACAGCAAAATCAGAATGATCAGCAGAGACACACTTATGAACAGCAGCAAATATCTGAACGAAATGAGCGATGCTTGTGAATGTTGGTAATGCAACAACCAATATCATACCTTCATATCTTAGAACACTTATACGATCGAGTATGGATCTAGGAACAACTGCTGTAGCAAGATGGATTAAGGAATGATGGGAGTGAGTGAAATGAGCATTCAAAGATGCAAAGTTATCGCAAATAACAAAATCTATGTGAGATGAACGAGTAGATGCCAGACTTCGTTGACTTGGATTAGTCAACGAATATAACATAGATAACGGTTCTCCATATGGAAAGATTGAATGACAGCTTATGTATATGTCTAATGGTACTTGGGCGGAAATACCTGGGTCAAAGCTAGCAGCAACTCTTTCAATGGCTAATTCACTCAATCGTGCAGGACGACTCAAATGAGCGAAAGATGCAAATGATGTTATCGACCGATGGGAAGCTTGGCAGAAAGAGGGTTGACAAGATTTCTATGAAGCTCGTTGAGCATTAGATGACCAACTCAGGTCTCTCGGTAAAACAGGATCTACTGATAAAGTAAATATACCATATGTACCAGCTTCAGTAAATGATATTCTTGGAAAACTCAAGACTTGGGTAGTAGGTCAAGCTATGGCACAGAAAGAGGGAATAAATACTGTAGCTAGAAGTGCAATTGAATCTGTATTCAAGAAGGATAGGTCATATAGTAATAGACAGGTTGAGGAATCAATTAAAGATTTATGAGCACGCTATGCAACTTATCTAGCAACAAGTGCAGCAATGGGTACAATAATGCAAGCAACTTGAATCTTTGATGAGAACGATGATCCAGAATATAAGAAACTTATCATAGATGAAGCTACAAGAAAGATAGCACCAGACCCAACTGTGCCATATCTCTGGACGCTTGAACAAGCGGTTATGTCAGATTCAGCAGCAACGAGCACCATACTTAATGGTGGGAAAGCAGCATTTCAACTTCTTGCTGCAATAAAAAATCAGATTGAATGAGACAAGAAAGAGTCTGATGTGTATCTTCGAGATGCGCTTGCGAATCTTGGCAAGATAGGAACTGTTAGAAATGTATCTGATATAGTAGGAACATTCAATAAATGAGATTCACTTCAAGATATTTTTGCAAAGTGAGCTGATACATTCTCGAAAGAAGAGGCAACACGAACTTGAGTAGCTTCTGGAAAGAATTGGAATAGTAGCCTTGATAGATGATTGAAGTTATTTGGAATCAATGGAGAGCAAGCTCGTCTTGATGCACTTCATAGAATGAAAAATAATCTTGATGCTCCAGATTGGGTTAAGTCAGTTCCATTTGGGTGATTAATGTATCAAGCAATTCAACGAGAGGTGAAGCCAGCCATTGATTTCTTTGATGATACAAAAAATTCAAGTGGTGGTTGAGACCTTATGGAGAATTGAATCCGTGCAGGATACGCATATGATGTTGTGAAAGATCTTCATAACTCGAAAGACTCTGCTGAGTTCTTCCAGAAAAATGGATTAGAATGAAAAGATGAGATGGTTCAGGAACTTATGAAAAATCTTATTACAAGTAATATTTCTCAGAATAAGAATGTTGATGAAAGATATGAACAACTTGTACAAGGTATATCATCACAAACATTCCTACAAGATATGGAGAAACTTCGTGGACTTGATCCATATCTCTATAATAATGTAGTAGCTACATTAGGAGAACTCAAAGAAATAAAAGACCAAGCTGGCTCACTTTCCCCAGAAGTTCTTAATCGTAGAGTTATTGATAGGATTAAGAATAAAACAAATTCTATTTCTCAGGAAGACTATGCTATCGCACAGGCAAATGATGATTACGCACTCACGACATCATTCACAAATGCTATTGGGAAAGATATAGCAAAGGTTAATAAGGACTTAGATGATAGTAAGCCACAGGAAGCAAAGGAGAAAATGGATAATCTTGAGAAGCTATCCGCAGTTATGAATAGCCCATCTATCTATCAATACAAAATTCCTTTTGCTAACCTTATAGCGAATAATGCAACAGATATAAAGAAAGCATTCACTATTTTATGATCTGATCCAAATTCATATCCATTCCTAAAGAATGCTATGCTATTCGGAGCTAAGGTTGTGAGAGGGGCAAGAGAGGGACAACCAGAGAAACCACCTGTTACACCAACTCCACCAACTCCTCTTAGTTGAACTACACTTCGTAGCTTGATAGGAAGTAGACCAGCAGTAGTTATTGACAAGCCAGCAGTTGTAAGTAACATCACGATAGATAAACCACTAAAAGTATGATCATCGAAAGTATGACAGACGCTCGTGAAATTACCGATGTCGGAGGGGAAGCAAAACACCCAGACGCTATCATCTATGGTGAAGCGGAAGAGTCCAAAGTTATAGAGGTATGTGATGAGGTAGGGGCTACTGACCGTTGGGTCGTAGGTAGCCTCTTCGCTTATGCGAATACTGCTATAAAAGTTAGTCTTGATAAATATGGTAATGAATCAGAAGCTATAGATTATAATGCGAGGATCTCAGCGATCAAAGAAATCAATCGTATGAAGTCAGAAGCTCGGTCAAAATCCTCCATTCATAAGCGGCTTCCATTCAAAGCTGAGCTTATAGATTAAAAAGCATAAAAAAGCCCTCCAATTCGGAGGGTTTTTTAATACTCGTAATCTATCCATATTTATATGCTCATAGCGAAGAGATAGTACCTGTACGGTGTACTTACTAGCAAAGTAAGTTTCATCGTACTCTATGACGATACTATTGAGATGATTTTTCTTGACTATCTATTTTTGTTAGCTCTACTGTAATTGCAGAGAAAACTGGGTGTAATTTCTGTATCATATCAATATCACTATCTCAAATCATTCAAGCCATAGCAGAATACATGATAGCATCGAGTCATACTTGTGACTTATCAGTTTTATTATGATCAAAATATTTATCGATGATATGAAGCACAGGAACAAATAGTTGAGTACCATTTCAAATTACCTTCATAGCACCAAGTCATTCGTCTTCGATACGAACAAATATATTATACTCTACTCATTCGAGCAGTTTCTTACTTAGTCGCATTGTCATAGTTGGGTGATGATGATAATAAAAAGATTCGCTATATAACCTTATCGAAGAGTTTGATACCACCCTTCGTATTCTTTTGCTGAAGTACATCTTGCCAAGTGGTTATGATGTAAGTGTTTGTAGCTTGAGAGAATATCCCTATATATGGGGTATTTCATCTTGCGATGAGTTCATCCATAAATGCTACCTGACTATCCTCAAATGCTGATACATTAAATGTATAGAGATCTATCTTCTTTAGTTCAAGAAAGAATACTATCCCAGATGGGCTAACACATATCCCATCAAGTAATCGGTAACCATAGGTATTGTCAGGAATATGGTAGCATATGTATCCATCTTTCTCCATAAACTTGAATAGCTCTTTCTGAAATCACTTCTCTATATTTCCTTTATTGTAGTTCCCTTTGATTGGGTAGCTTCCTAATTCATTAACCATAAAGATTATTATTATTGATATAAGACTCACAAAGAGTTGGAGGTATCATTATATAAATATCCCTACGCTCGCATAGTTCTCGTAATCCAAAACCAAGCATACGTTTTTCAGTGGTCTCCCCGATGGAGTATCCAGCTTTGTATGCTTGGTAATAGTAGTTAGCAACATTATCAACCTCTCACATACAATCTCCCAAGTCATGCCATAGGCATATAACACGCTTTTCTATTTTGAAAAGCGATAGTGCGTTTGGGTCAGAGTGTAGGAATAGATCCCATCTATCATTTTTGATATTGCTTATATGCATATTGCACTTTGCTAACGGGTGCTGAACATTTGTAATTGATCCGAAAGATGCCAGTATCATCATAATATCCAAAAGGCTCTCACTTATTATCTTTGTAGGATATACAAAAATCATAAAACGGATCTACGTTTCTCTCGATTATTTCTTTTTCCATATGCTGGTATTATATTTTAGAAAGTGATTTATACAAACGAAATATCTCCTTCTTTATAAATAATTCTTTTGGGCATTTAGAGATATGAATGGAGAATCAATCAACACAAATATTATCTGACATACCAAATTCATCTTTCTCTTCTATCTCGAACATTCATTCTTCAAATCACATTTCAACAAGGTGATCACGATAGCTTTCAATATTCAAACTCAGATCTACTTTTTGTCGTTTTACATAAGCAACTAGATCATACCAGGGGACAATGACAGTTTTGTTTCTTTCATCTGTATAGATCTTTGACCATCTTCCAGAAGCATAGAGTCACATAGCTTTGATAATCTGCATACCAGTACCATTATCTGATACATCTTGATTAAGTTCAAGAGAGATTATCTTGAGTGTTTCAATATAGTAATCCTTTCTACTTTTGTCGAATGCCATACAAGACGCATACATCATACAAATGTTATCCAGAACTCGTGGCTCTTTTCATTTACCACCAAAGATAGTTCTTCACTCAACGATACATTCATCATAAACATCTTTATCTGATGATATTTGGTATGAGTGCATAAATGCTTCTATCTTACTCTTGCCACTTGCAATGACTTGGTGAATATCAATTCAGCTGTTCAAGTTCTGGTATCTCTTGGCAAGTCTCTTATGAATCATACGACTTCTCACCGCACCATCATTTGGAAGTTCTTCTCATTCCACAAAGATAGAAGCAACGAGTTCGTAGGTCGTGATTGTTTGTTGAACATTTCCCTTTGCTATGGAGTTACGGTCATAGAGAGATCGAAACATTGCTTCTTTCCCATTCGCATCTTCACTTCAAGCACGAAACTCACTACACATAATAGGAAGCTTATTCATTCTTCCAAGCATTGTAAGCAAAGCGAAGTTTGTTGTTCCTCCTCCAAATACAACTGGATCTCAATCAACTCAAAGCATCATCTTTATATACTCAGCAAAGGTTGTTTTACCAGATCCTGTAACTCAATGCCCACAGAACATTGGATTGTAGCTGACATTCTCTTCAGAGAATAAACCAAATCACATATAAGTACAACACGCCATAACAAGAAAATCACCTGTTACATCTTTGTAGAGATCGTGGAAGATATTCTTATAATCATCGAAGCTGTATACTTCAGTAGATTTTATGGATGGTACTGATGCAATAGTTGTCTCATCGTAGTCTCTTCACTTGAAGTCTTGTACGACAAATCAATCAGTTCCATCTAGGAAATAGAATCTTGCCTCTGGAGCTTTTGGAAAATACATCTTTCGTTGTATATCAAATACTCCATTCGCATACACCATTACATCACTTCCCATAAATATATTTCTTCCGTATCTTGGTAGTACATAGATAGTTGGCACAGAAGTTGCAGCAATCATTGAATGTATCATAATCAGATACTTCTTGAGAGGAGTAATGAAATGATAGTTACCGAGTGATTGTACAATTTCAACAAGATTCGCTTCTGATACTGAGTTACTCCATTGGAATACTGCAGTTTTCTTTCAGTCTTTCCCGACAAGAGAAATAGCATAGGCGATTTTATCTTCCCGAAGAAGTTTGTAGTGGACTCGGATTGTGAAATCAGTGATACGGATATTTCCTTTCTCTGTTTCAACCGCATATCCACCTCATAACTGTATCATATCTTCCGACTTGGATAGGATACCATCAACAAAGTAAGTGTCGATTGTATTATCCTGCATCTGGAATCCTATACTGAAATGCTCATTAAAGAATTTTAATGCCGCATCAAGTGATCCAAGTATCTCTCGTACATATGCAAATGGCTTTCAATATCAGATAATAATATTGAGATCATCATCAATATCTTCACTCCTTCCAAATATTTCTATTACATCTTTCGCTGGAACGAAGTTGGCACTATCAAGAAGTGAGTCATTTATACTATCTCACACCGTCGTAGACCCTCATAGAATATATTTCCCTACTCTTTCTATGTCCTCTATAGATATGACGCTAATCTTATCCTCAAATACTTTCTCATAATCTGAGAAGAAAGCCCAATACTGCGTATCACAAAGGAGGACTTCTTTCAGGATAGACGATAGCTTATCTGTATTTGTTTTGTTGAGTGGTCTACTAAGTTGATAGATAGCGTGATATTTACTTCCACTCTTTCGTATCTCACAAGGGAATATTCCATACATCTCATTCACTTGATCTATCCTATATCTGAAAGCATCTCAAGATGCTGAGGCTACTATCGTGTAGTATTTGGATATTTTTGATCCAGAGAACTTTTGAAAATATTCACATCCTTGCACTCAAAGTTTTTTAAGTTTGCTCGTAAATTCTTCTCTATCTGTTTCCACAATAGCAGCATCAGGTTTTGCTGTAAAATAACTAGCGATCATCTTCAGGTGGGTTAGATATAAAAGATAGTATCTTGTTTATTCTTTTTTATGAAAACTTTCGGTACGAATATCTTTTTAAGTTTAATACTGCTTGTAATCGGTATCTTCCTTAATGTATATCCTCAATCGACAAAGTCGTGAATGAACTGTTCGTAATCCATATATTCAACATATGACCATCAAGAAGAAAATAAACGAGAGGGGTGTTTATATCTCTCGTTTATATTGTTATAACCTGATAAGTCAATAAGCTTTTTTCATTTGATAGCCTCAGCGTGGATGAACTCTAGAGAAAAAAGCTCTTTTCAAGATCATTCTATGTAGTCATATATATATTTATCAAACGCTTGGAGGAACGGTTGTCTTCTTTGGTGCATATATAGTAGGTAGTGCTTGTCGTACTGACTCTGGTAATGTATCAACATTAACTCATTCTCCTGTCAGGAGATATTTCATATGGTCATCAAATGAAGTTGCCTTCACTGGGTAGATATTTATCTTCGACAAAAGAGATGTTACCATAAGCTTCGTTGATATTGGAAGCCTTTGTATGTACTGTGTCTTTCCTGTCTCAAACGAATTGAGAAGATCGTAGAACTCAAGAGTAAATCATTTATCATCAATGAGTCTTTGTTCTACCCATTCTGAAAATTCTTTTCGGCTAACTGTTGTTCGCATAGGTCTTAAATTTAATAATAGCGGTCTTTATATCACATCACTCCATCTGCTGTATGAAATCAATCTGCGTTCATCCTTTGTTGCACCCAAAACATTTGAAGAGGTTATGGGATTTATTGATAGAGAAAGATGGAGTTCCATCCTTATGATCTGGAAGAGGGCAAGGAAGATTCATTCGTGATGAAGGAATTTTTATACCATAGGATTCAATAACTGTTTCAATTGATATAGAAGTCTTTAGATCTTCAATACTTACTCCATTGTTTGATTGGTCTCACTTACGGAAACGAAGCTCTTTCTGGATAGTAAATCTGATAACATCAGTATATATCTTTCAAAGATAGTAGTTAAGTACACTCTCAGGAGCTACCTTTACCCAATGTTTTGATACCATTGATTGCTCGATAGTTTCTTCAGGTATAGTTGCATATGCCGACAAATACTTATCACGATACTTCGTATCGAGTTTAGTAATAGAATCCTCATACGGAACAACTGAGAATATATCTCCACCATTTGAGATGAACTCATCTGGGTCTTTCCCATCTGGTAGATTGATAACTGAATAAGTGATATGTAGCTCTTCACAAATGTCTATTACTCGCATCGTAGCTTTCTTACCAGCTTCATCTTGATCGAAGAGGATATGGATATGTTTCATTCCAATCAACTGATCTCGATTGATAGCAGTTCAAGATGAACATACTGCATTTCCATATCATACTGATTGTAATTTGATTACGTCCATCTGCCCTTCACATAGTACATATGATCCGTAGGAAAAATCAGCATCGTATCAATAGAGTAATCGTTTCTTTTGAAAGATATTACTATTCGAGCTATTCTTGTATTTTGGGTGCGATCAATCTATGCTTCGGGCAGTGAATCAGACGTATCTTCAGTATAAGTTTTTAATAGGAAACACAACACGGTTTTCTTTCTTGTTGTATCAGAGCATATAATATTCTGCCATTGAGTCATCTACTCATCGTGATAGCATATATGCTTGTGCTGGGCTTCATTTATATTGCCTATGATAAAGCTCTACGAGTTTGTCACAATCGATATAAACTTGTTCCCATCAATCATCTATCGGAGGACTCATAGTAGATACATAAGCCTCATATGATCTAAGTCATTCTTTATCTGCGACAAAGGAAACAGGTGTCCAGCTTTTGTTGCATACTGGGCAGAATGCTTGATTACTCCACTCGTCTACATATAAGAGTCAGATAGTGTCTCTATGAAATGGACAACGAGCAAAGTTATTTTCCTTGACTATAGCATACTTCGAGACAATATCTTTAATCATATTACATTGCAGATGATGAGTAGTTAAGCATACAGTTCTTCAGATTTGCGTTTCATCTATCGATAAAATATAAATCCTTTCCTGCAAGTATCTCTGATAATGTATAGTCTTGAAGAAGATTCTTTGCCTCTATCTCTGTGATTCATTTATTACGTTTCACAACCTCTACCGTGAGAGCGTAGGATTTTCTGAGATCAAGTGAATTGATAACATCAGCACCTAGCTCACTATACATATAAACATTATCTGACATTGGACTTACTATTCCTTTTGTTTCTAGATAGAGTATAGCATCTTGACGAGTCATACTTTTAATAGTATGAAGCATCTCATCAGTAATAGGCTCACGTTTAATTCTAAATACTCCAGTATCTCGTATCATTTTCTTTACCTTATGACCAAGAACAGAAAGAGTTGTCTTATTACGCCTTGCATAAGAAGGTAGGTCTTCGCTATCAATAAGTTCTTGGAAGAAGGCTTTGTTCTTTTCGCTTAGTTCAATCCGATTGATATACTCCTCTGCTAGGAGTTGTGCTTTGAATCTCTTTTCGCTCATAAAAAGGTTGGGTAAATAAGTTTTAGAAGTTCAATAAGGCAATCGAGTCATCTACTTCATTCCATAATCTCGTGTCACCCAGCGTGTTTCCTGAGCTTCTTGTTGAGGATAAGCCGTCTCGCAATATCAGCTTCACTATCTCAACGCTTCCTCATCCATTCCTCAGCAATATCACAAGTAAGAAATATTGATTCTACTTCGTGCTGATCTTCTATTCCCATATCAATGAACTGATGATAGCCTGAAGGAGTTATGCAACAAACGAATTTGTCATCTGGCTTTGCATCGTGTTGGATACGCATCGCATACATATTTCCATCATATTTCACACATTCGTGAACGAGTCAATCAACATACATATCTGCTATCTCTCTTGCAGAGAAATGCATATATCCAGAGTTATCACCATCACGGGGTGGTCGTGAAGTAAGCTTATCAAACATTCTAAATCAGTAGTGTTCAACGAGATGTTTTTCCATTGTTGTTTTTCCAGATCAACTCTCTCAAAGAACAAATAATATTTTACTCATAGGTGGGTATGATAGATTAAATAAGACTTAGAATATCACTTTGCCTTCCAGTATTAAGCTTCGCAAGTACACTGCTTGTAAGCTTTAATGATTTGATAGTATCAGATGGTCGCATTCCGTCAGTCCATTCAAGCATATCTCATTCTTTGTAGATATGGATAGTCTTTGGGGGGAACTTATGCTTCTTATGGTAGAGCTTGGTAATGAGAGCATTGATTCATCTCTCAACCCCTCTGCGTGTAAGTCATTCAGACTCTGCAGCCTTTTGATATGTAGATCATTGCGACAAAAGAATAAGCATTCTTCTTGTTGCTGGTTTGAGTTCGATCGTAGCGTCATCAAGAATGTCTTGATAATACGGTTCTATAAACTTTCTTGTCATAGTGTTGTGAATGATACATTATAAAGATCTACTATCCAATCAAGATCAGGTTGCGTATAGTTTGGTGATTTAATAAACTTCCCATCTTTGTTTTTGTAGCATCCTTCACCAAAGCGTGTGTTGTTTGCTTTGATTACTTCCATAAGAGCAAAATCAATAACCATATCATTATCAACTGAGTCCATAAGAGCAAGGCAATCAATTGCCATAGCTTCGTGCTTTCTATATTGCTTATGAAATTCAGCACTCTCATAGTCTTCTCACTCGTCTTTAGAGAGCATTCACTCAAGAAGAAAGAACATATCAGCGATAGCATCAAGCTTATCTGCTTCAGTCTTTCATTCTACAAACTCACAGTACTCTTCGAGAAAAAGTTTATTCTCTCTCTCATAATTATATGCGAGTGACATTCCAGTCATCTGATGAGCCTTCTCATTCCAAAGGCGAATTGCATTAAGAAACATAGTTTTTTAATAGGTATTAAATATAACGTCTAAGTTCTTTCTGTACCTCTTGTATCGTCTTTGCTAGTTTTATCCTAGCGAGTTCTACAGGAGTAAGCGATACAAGTCTTGAATCAATCCCGTCTTTCTCTCACTCTTTCGCATCGTATCGTATCTCTCTCTTATCATTTGGATGAAGTATTATAAGTGATGGCATAATAGTTTAGTCATTGATATAAAGCTTTCTCTTTATCTGGCTCTTTGTACCTGACGAATTCTCGTCCATTATAGCACGGAACTTCTCGGCGTAGAGCGAGACCCAAGTAATCGGATCAACATCAGTACACTCTTGAATTATTTGTACCTCTAATTCCAGTATCTCATCAAGTGAACGACCAACATTATGAACGATACGTTGAGACGGTAATCATAAGTCTCAGAAGTTATCGCATCACATATCCATATCATTGTCGTCATCACTATCAAGGTCGAATCGGTCTAAATCGAGTGGAGGCATATCCAAATAGAAAGGAGATAAACTTGCAAAGTATAGCATTTATTTTGAGTCTTTCAACTACAACAAGTAAATAGATAAAAGACTCGCAACGTTTCTTCGTACCTTCTCACACATTCGTATCGTATCTAAATCCTTATCAGTCCAGTTGACACGCCTCATATAACAAGGATATGTTTCTCTGTTATGGATATATCGTCTCATTGTTTGAGGATTGTTACTGGGATTTCGTTGACATACTACTTTATATAAGAAAATATATGTGCTATAACATCGACAGTCCATCAGTTTCAAATAGCTTTATAACGCTGGGTATTACTTACCCCTTCCGAATAATTATCTGGTAGTGTCTGTAGTCTCTCACACTCTATAGGAGTTAGCTTACGAATTACTGGTGGTACTTCATACAATCCAGTCTTCGCACCACGACCGCCACCATTAGCCGACAAAGAAACAGATTTTCATTCAGGTGAATAGACCCGGTCTCATTGCCCACCTGAGTTGAATTGTCATACTCTTATTGTAGATATATACGGAGCATCATTTGGTATCTTATAGTAAGAAGCTGTGATACAAGATGACTTTCAATCTATATCTGGTACATTCAGTTTCTTACTATTCCTAGACTCACGCATAGCAATAGTATGCTTTTCAGAAATATTATATTTTTCATCAACATTCTCTTCTAGTATATCTTTGAGTACAATTCATTTATCATCTGGCTGTTCAACTCATTGAATGTTTGTCCAGTATAAACGGCGTCTTTGTTGTGCTGATACAAGTGCAGAGTTTATGAGATAGCATTGCACATCTGGAT
>JACCDG010572072.1_pt1 | contig 13443 bp, 26 predicted proteins | sample 7442471 | NCBI WGS metagenome assembly JACCDG01 (sample SAMN15323444, study PRJNA562643) | freshwater metagenome | isolation source: river surface water | place: USA:Blue River Watershed | collected 2017-08-17 | reverse complement strand
GGGTACAAAGAGACCATGACGAACACGACGCAGCTCATCGACGCCTTCAAGTCCCTCCGTGCGCAGCTCTCGCGTGGCCGCAAGCCGATCACGATCGTCTCGTACGGCGCGGGTGTCGACTCGACCGCTGTCCTCGTCGGAATGTGGCGTCGCGGCGAGCGCCCCGACCACATCCTGTTCGCGAACGTGGGCTCGGAGAAGCCCGAGACCTACCACTTCCTGTTTGGTGTGCTCGGTCCGTGGCTCGCCGAGATCGGTTTCCCGCAGGTCACGATCGTCCAGAAGGTCGTCAAGACCTTCGTCAACACCCCGTACAGCACGCTCGCGGGCAACTGCGTCAGCAACTCGACGCTGCCGTCGCTCGCGATGGGCGGCAAGGGCTGCTCGCAGAAGTGGAAGGCCGAGCCCCTCGACGCGTTCGTGAACGAGCTGCCCGAGGTCAAGGAGGCGATCGCGCGCGGTGAGAAGATCATCCGCGTCATCGGCTACGACGCTGGCCCGAAGGACGCGCGTCGCGGCCAGTACGAGACGCAGGATCCGAACATGGAGTGGAGCTTCCCGCTGCGCGTGTGGGGCTGGGACCGCGAGCGCTGCGTGCGCGAGATCGCCGCTGCGGGCCTGCCGGTGCCGATGAAGAGCGCGTGCTGGTTCTGCCCCGGCAACAAGCCCTCCGAGATCAAGTGGCTCATGGAGAACCACCCGGAGCTGGCTCGCGGTATCGTCGAGATCGAGCGCAAGGCGGCCGTGGTGCAGGCCGTGCACCCGAAGGCGAAGGGCGTCAAGGGTCTCTGGGGCAAGGGCGTCAAGGGCCTGCGTCGCGGTGCGGAGAAGAAGCCCGGCCGCATGTCGGACTACCTCGCCGAGCTGGGCTTCGAGCCTGCCCTGCGCGTCGACTTCGCCGCGATCGAGGCGACTGCCAAGGGCATGTTCCATTGGACCGAGATGCCCAAGCGCGCCGAGAAGCGCATCTTCGTCGATGCGGTCCTCGCCCAGCACGCCGATGAGCTGTTCGACCGCTCGTCGATCCTTGACAGCGAGGAGCCCGAGGTCGACGGCTCGATCCTCGCAACCCTCGCCGACGAGCGTGCGGCGGCGTAATTCTCTGGGGGGTTGACTCCGGCTGCGCTCTCCAGCACGTAGGTGCGGCGGGCTGGCTAGGTGTGGAGGTGAAGTGGACGTGCTAAAAATGACCGTACTGGCAAGCACCGTCGGTCTGTTGGCCGCATGCTCACTACCCCACACCTCCCAGCCGCTTCTCACCGCACGCAAGCCTGATACGGTCTATGAGCGGTACGACTTCACCCCCATCAGGGTGAAGGACGGCGACACCATCGAGGGTACGATCACACGTACCGGATCGCTGCACTTTCCATCCTCAGACACGACGGTCACCCTGTCGATAGTGGACACAGTGAGGTTGGATGGTCTCAACACGCCGGAGTCCGGTGGCCGGGAGCGGTGCCCGAAAGAGCTGGCGCTCGCCACGGCAGCCAAGGCCTTCGTCGTGAAGCAGATCGAGGGTCGGCACAGCATCGTGTTGGTCACTCGCCAAGGTAACGAGCGGGAGAAGTACGGCAGGGTTCTTGGTGATCTGGACCTTGACGGGCAGAGTCTACGTGCTCTGTTGATCGGTGGGGGTTATGCCGACCCCTACGACGGTGGGTATCGGGATCCCATGCGCTGGTGCCAAAAATGAAGGATTGATTGCTTCGGTCGCGTGCCGGTGCTAAGAGTCTCGGCATGCTGATGATGGCCGAGGACTGGCGGGATTGGGCAGAACAGCTGCGCGACGTGCCGGTGGGTGAACCGCCGCCGCGCGACGATCGGGCTCTCGAACCCTCTCAGGGCGTGTGGGTTGACCCGTCCACTGTGCCCCCTCTCTGGGGTGCGCAGCATGTCGGGTGAGGCGCGCGCGCCTTGGCACGAGACCGAGGCGCGGCTGCTCTCGTCGGTGGTCGAGAACTTGCGCGCCTACCAAGAGGTGCTGCGCCACCAGCGTCGTGAGCGCCACCGGGCGGGTCTTCGCGAGGCCGTCGAGGCGATCGAGCAGCGCATCTTCGAGGTCGGCTATCAGGCTCGTACGCTGGCCCGTTACGCCCGCCGCAAGGGGCTGCAGAACAGCCCGTTGCTGGCTTGCTCACGTCTTGCTCAGCGCGACAACGTCAAACCCATGGTGCGGAGGAGGAAGGGATGACCCCGGAGGAGAGAGCAACCAAGCTGGTCCAGCAGGATCAGGCAGACCACTGCTCGATGACGATCGGTGGTTACAAGCTCAAGTTCGGCAACCCGGCGACGATGACGGCCGCGCAGGCGGCGTCGATCATCAAGCGGATTCGGCGCTCGATCGAGACCGAGATTCAGCTGGCGATCGACGAGGCCGGTGGTACCGTCGTGGAGGCGGCAGCCCCGGCGGCCGAAGAGGCTACCGCCCCCAAGGCGACCCCTGCCACCGCATCGGTACCGACGGCGCCGACCGGTGCCCCCAACGCGACCGAGGTCGCGCAGGGGCTCGCTGGGCAGCTGGGCCTCGACGCCGACGCTGTGCCGCTGATCGCGCTGGTACTCAACGGGATGTACAAGCAGGGCGCCGAAGCGATGCGTGACCAGATGAAGCTGGTGCTCGCGAACCTGTTCCCCTCGCTGTCGGGGGACAACCGGATCGCGCTCAGTGAGGTGCGCACGGCTGCGGCTGAGAGGCTCGCCCAGCTGGAGCTGGGGCAGGAGGTCACCCGAGCGGCTGCGTGAGCAGCTCCGGGTAGGTCGGTGCGGGGGCGGGGATGGCGGTGAAGCGGCAGCAGGCGGCACGGAAGTCGGGGAGACCAGCGTCAGAGCTGCGCCCAGCGGTTGAGCTGGACGTGGTGGCAACGCGCAGACTCTGGGACCGCCTGCTGCAGCTGTTCCACGAACACCTCCGCAAGACGTACCGGGCCGACCAGAAGTTCAAGCCGTTTCCGGTCGTGTCAGCGATCGACGACGAGACCGTGCAGCGCTTCGTCAAGCTGTGGGACGTCCCAGCGGTGCAGGCTAGACGCCGTCTCGCCGAGGAGTTCGTCGACGCCATGCACCTCGATCGGGGTGATCTCGTGGTCTGGCTCTGATGGGCAGCATGGGAAACACGGCCCGGGTCGAGGTGGTCCGCGACGGGAAGCTGTGGGCGTGCTCGATCCCCTCGAAGGAGTGGATCTGTGGGGCCTGCATCATCTTCCCGATCGACGTGAAGCTGGGCACGCGCTGTGACTGTGGGGCCGAGGTCGTGCGCATCGTGCGTATGGACGGGCAGGTCGAGGTCGCTGACTTCACCGCGTTCGAGGCCCCGGCCGTCAAGGAGAGTCCTGAGAGCCCGCCGCCTTCTTCCGATGAAGGGTGGTTCACGCTGCCGGACGGCCTGCGCGCGCGTGTGATCTCTGACCCGCAGGCCGAGAACTGGCCTGCGTTGATCGCTCGTGCCACGGGCTTGCCGGAGCCGGAAGATCCGGTGCTGCGCAAGTACCAGCAGTCGTTGCTGACGAGCGCATTCGCTGGTGGCAAGCGCAACGGCACGGTGTCCTGCGCGTGCTGCGGCCGTGACGTGCGCGAGTGGAAGCGGCGGCTGCACCTCACCATGCGCAAGCAGATCTGGGCGCTGTCGAAGGCCGTGGCTGTCGGCGAGCCGTTCAAGCTGGAGGAGCTGCTCGGGCGTATGCGTAAAGAGTGGCCCGATCTCAAGCTGCCGAGCCGCTCGGACGAGACGAAGCTGCCGTACTTCGGCTTGCTGATGCGCGTGCGGAAGGACTCCGAGGACGTGCGTGGCGACAATCCGTACGAGGGTCGATACGTGCTGACGCAGGAGGGTCTCGACTTCGCCCAGTCGCGTGCCACTGCGCCTCGCTACGCCTACTTCTACGACGCCACGTTGCTCGGTGTGAGTGCCGAGCGCACGTCGTTGCAGGATGACGGGGACAGGTTCGACTGGTCGGGCTTGATGAAGGGCACAGGCGGATGAACGATCCCGGCCTCACGATCCCGTGGAGTGGGATCCTCGTGCTCAGCATCACCGGGGGCACGTTCATCGCGTCGCTGCTTGGCAACTGGCTCGGCACGTGGCTCGGGATGCGGAAGTTCACCCGACTCCTGTCCGAGGCTGCGGACCAGAAGCCAGCGCCTGCCCTGCCCGGCACGCCGCCGGGCTTCCCGCGCAGGGTCGACCAGAGCATTTTCGATGTCGGCCCGGCTGATGGTGAAGACGAGTTCGCAGGGAACCTCGCGCAGCTGCGCAGCCGGGTGAAGTGATGTGGGGGTGTGGAGGATGCCGAGGCCAGATCGTGAGCGGCTGTCGACCCAGCTAGAGCGCATCCTGCGTCGCGGGCCACACTCTGTGTCCCAGCTGGTGGAGCTGACGGGTCGGCACAAGGAGACTCTGCGTGCGAGCCTTCACGAGATGCGTGATCGGGGCCGCGTGCGCGCGGAATCCAGACCGGCCATGACGAAGGGCCGCAGCTCGGTGTGGGTGCTCAATGATGCTTGACCGCGTGCAGGCCGCCCTGAACGTCGCTGGCGCAGTCCTGCTGCCAGTCGGTATGTGGGTGCAGTTCGGGTTCGGTGCGTTCATGGTGACGGTGGGGGTGCTGTGCTTCGTCGCAGCACGGGAGGCGAAGAGCTGATGGTGGACCAGACGCGCATCGCGCAGTTGATCGAGAGTGTCACGGCTCCGGGGGCGCTTCAGTCTCTCGCCGATCTGGTCGAGCTGTGTGGCTTGATCGAAGAGGACAAGGGCTGGCGCGATCCTCCGCAGTCGTTCGGTGACTTCATCGCGCTCTCTCACTCGGAGTTGTCCGAGGCGCTGGAGGAGTACCGCATCGGTCACAGCGAGGCCGTGTCGTGGAACAACGCCAACGGCAAGCCGGAGGGCATCCCCAGCGAGCTGGCCGACGTGCTGATCCGCATCTTCTCGCGCTGCCAGATGAAGGGCATCGACATCGTCGACGCTCTTCAGCTCAAGACCCGGTACAACATGACTCGTCCGCACCGGCACGGTGGCAAGGTGCTCTGATGTCGAAGACCTCCGAGGAGGCCCGGCTCGAAGAGCTGGGTAGCGAGCTGGCCGATCAGATCGACGCGATCGACCCGGAGGACGACGCCGCACTCGCGGCAGCCGTCTCCGAGAAGATGAAGTCCTTGGTGCTCGCCGCGAAGCCCGTGATCGAGATCCACTGGGACGACGACGGTGAGCCGAGTGGTGGCGACAAGTACCGCGTCGAGATGGTGAAGGACTCGATGTACCGCTTCGTCCTGCGCGAGTTCGACACGGCGGCCGAGGCCGAGGAGTTCGGGCTGAGCCTCGCCGAGTTCATCTACCCGAGGGTGACGGTGGAGCGTGGAGCGCAGGGTGTCAAAGAACGATGAAGGTTTGTTGACGCTGAGAAGCGTGCAGGCCTTGGGCGGCGTGCTGATCATCGTCTTGACGATCACGACGGTCGGCCTCGCGCTGATCGCCGCGACATCTCTGCAGGGCCTCGTGGCTGTGCTCGCGTGCGCGCTGATCTCGTTGCACGGTGCGGCCACCCTGATGATGGTTGGGGTGATCCGTGTCGAGGCTGGCATCGAGCGCCAGCAGCACGTGGAGGAGCAGCACACGATCCGTGGTTTCCCGGCCGTCGAGCCGAGAGGGTACAAGTGATGAGCAAGAGGGCATTCACGAAGATCGGTGAGGGCGCAATCGTTGGTGAGACGCTCACGCTGGACCACATCATCTCGATCGAGGGTGAGATCGACGAGGTCGTGCGCACCCTGCACAAGAGCTTCGACAAGAAGTTCAAGGACGAGCGCGAGCGCAACTTGAAGAAGGCCGCCATCCCGCACGCCATGCTGCGCGGTGCTGCCAACGTGCTGGTCGCGACCTACGGCTACGAGGAAGCGGCCCAGCTACTCGACGCGACTCTGCGCCTGATTGTCCGCACTGGCGAGCAGGCTCGCGCGGAGAAGGTCGAAGAGGTCAAGGGCAAGGTGCGCAAGCGCGTCAGCATGGAGCTGCAGTAGAGAGTCGCTGAGAGAACTAGACGACGGGGAGTAGACGATGCCAATGGACACGCAGTTCGAGAAGCCCGTGCAGCGCGGCAAGAAGCGCTACGCGTTGTACCCGGGGACGGTTCAGGAAGAGGGTGGGCGCCGCAAGGTGATCGGCCCGGACGCTCTCGCCCAGCTCTACGGCGTGCCGCTCGCCGAGTGCATCGTGGTGCGCAACGAGGCCCCGCTCTCGGAGCAGCGTCAAGTCGGCGTGCAGCTGTCCACACACCCGGGCATCCTGCACCTGCACCCGAGGTCGAACGACGACTACCGCGAGCACATCAAGAACCTGCGCTCGCAGGCCACGTACAACGCCCGCCACGGGCAGGGCTGAAGGACGGGCGGCGCCCACGAGGCGGTCAATCATTCCGGCGTAAGATCCGGGTGCTCGTGGATCACGCCGCCTTACTATTGCGTTAGTCTCGTTGCCGTGCTAAAAGCTCGGCCATGCACATCCTCCCGTATGGCTGGGCGGGCTGGGTCGCTCTCGCGCTCGCGATGCTCTACGGGGTCCTACACGCGATGAACCGCAGGAGGTAGCGAGAGATGATCGAGACGAGCCACGTGCCGCGTGAGCAATGGGGTCGTGACCACGAGTCGACGATGATCTTCGTCGAGACCGTCGTGGTCGATTACGGTGGCGCGCTGTGCAGAGCTGATCACGAGCGCATGCGCTGCAACCCGGACATCCACCCCGGCCTTGCGACCGGGCGTCAGGAGGGGTCGTGGCGTGATGCCGAGGAGCGCGGTGAGGAGCCGAGCCTGCGCTATGGTACCCGGCTCAAGGGACACTCGTCGAGCACGCCGAACGTGAAGGTGAACCACGACGACTGGTCGTGCGTCGAGGACTTCGAGCGCGAGGGTCTCATCGAGAACCTCGGCACGGCCGCACGCCATCTGTGGAAGCTCACCGATGCGGGCTGGGAGTACGCGCACGGCCTGCGTCGTACACGATCGGAAAGAATGCTTGCTCAGCACGTGCAGAAGGCGCAGACCAAGGCGGCGTGACTCTCTACGAAATTGACACCGGGATGAACCCGGATGAGGTCGACGAGCGCATCATCGGCTTCTTGATGGTGCAAGAGAGGCGCTGCGCACCGGTTCATCGGATCGCACACGAGCTGAAGATCACGCGGCACGCCATCCTTCTGCGTCTGACTCCACTGGTTCGAGCCCGCCGCGTCCGTGTTGTCGGCATCAATCTATGCCTGATGGAACAGGTGTAGCAGGAGGGCAGGATGCCCCATCCAGAAGAGATCGTCTCCGACGTTGCCCTGCCGGAGTACTTGAACGACGCCATCGTGAGCTTGACGCGTGTGGTGGCTCACGTCGTGTCGACGCAGCATCCCTTCGATGAAGGGGGCCGCGTGTGTGCACTGCGCGATCTGGATGAGGCTATGGCCAACATCGAGTGCGCTCGTGTCGCGTTGAAGAGGCGCACACTCGCGCGAGCAGCTGGTGCGGGAAGCCCGCACTGAGGAGGAAGAGGAGATGGCACTGACAAGGAAGGCGCGCCCAGCGTCGAAGAGCTTCAAGGATGCGCTCGCCATGGTGGTCAGGACTGCGGCCGAGAAGCCAGCCCCGAAGAAGAGGTTGCGTGCGGTGCGCAAGTTCAACGCGACCGCCGTCGCGAACAGGGTGGTCACGCTGCTCGTCAAGAGCATGACGCCGGAGAACCGGCGGGCGTTCCACGAGGGTCTGCGTGTCGCTCACAAGGCGGCCGTGACCGACGCCCTCCGCGCCGCGTTCGAGGCCGGTCGCGACAACCCGGATTGCACGTTCGAGGTCTGACAGGTCCCGTGGGGCCCCGGGACTGGAGCTGGGTGACTCTGAGCGCACTGCAGGAGTACGTGCGCGAGCTTGGAGAGTTGCCCGTTCCAGACCGTCTGCCTCCGTGGCCGCGCTGGAAGAACAGCGAGAGCGTCGTTGTGGCTGCAGAGCGATACTTCGCCTACATCGGTGCGACCGAGGCCTATCGAAAGAGGCTCGCCGAGCTGGGGAGAATCACCTGATGGACCTGCCGCTCGACAAGATCCCTCGGATGACCTTCTGGGGCTTCGTCTCGGACGAGCTGCCGCAGGACGACGAAGCGTTCCTCGCGGTGATCACCGAGCGTGCGCCTTGGGGTGTTCATCCGAGGGAGTACGTCTCCGAGATCTTCATCTCGGCCGTGCCCGAGGCACAGCGTCACCTGATCAAGCAGGGTGCGCTGTTCACGCTGGTGGCCGACCCGAGGAAGAAGGTCGCCGAGATCACCTTCGAGGAGCAGCGGCCATGGACCGAGGAGGAGATCGAGGAGGCGCAGGCGGCCGGTGAGCGGTTCGCCGACCTGTTCAAGGAGAGTGACTGAGAGTCGACGTGCAAGTCGAGGTGTGGGGAGCCTGAGAGTAGTGGCGGCGTAGGAAAGTGGTGGTGTGGTGGCGGACAAGTCGACGACGTTCACGTTCGAGGACGACTACGAGTTCAGGAGAGGCGCTGAGGGTGCAGTAGCGCATCAAGGATCTGAGAGAGCAACAGAGTCGCCGATCGACTGCTGCGATGCGTGCGGTGAGCCGGGCATGCAGCTGATGAGCGGGTGCAAGAGGTTGTGCAGGAAGTGCGGTTTTTTGAGGAGCTGCACTGACACGGTATGAGAGTCAAACCGCTTGTAATTGACTTAGACGAGAAACTGCTGAGAAGGTTTCTGGTCAAGGTCGAGTTCGCCGAAACAGGTTGTTGGTTGTGGAGAGCAGGCTGCAACATCCACGGGTACGGCAAGTTTCGTGTGGGTCGTCGAACGGTCGGCGCACACCTCGTTTCGTACCACATTTTTGTGGGCCCTTTACCCACGGGTGACGTGGAGCTTGATCACACATGCCGGGTGAGACGGTGCGTCAATCCATTTCACGTCGAGCCTGTAACGGCGCAGGAGAACGTCCTACGTGGTGCTGGCCTCGCAGCTAAGAACGCGAAGAAGACTCATTGTCCAGTTGGGCACCAGCTGTCCGGAGAGAATTTGTACGTTCGCCGAGACGGTGCGCGCGGTTGCAGGGAGTGCAAGCGGGCCGAGTACCGTCGCCGGTATCGTCGAGACCCAGAGTTTCGGGCTCGAAGGATCGCGCAAGTGATCCGCAGCCGTAGTGGAGTGTGATCATGAGCAGCGTCAATCTATGGCTCGACGACATCAGGCCAGCTCCGGTTGGCTGGGTGCACGCAAAGACGGTCGAGGAAGCGAAGAAGATCCTCACCGAGTTCCACGTGGTCGAGGCAAGCCTCGATCACGATCTCGGCGCGTGCAGCGATTGCCTCGGGGGCATGAGCCCAGAGGAGTGGCTGGTGGAGACGAGCTTCCAGTCGATGCCGCACTGTGACCACTTCGGCACCGGCTACACGCTGGTCTGCTGGATGGAGGAGACCGGCATCTGGCCCGAGAAGAAGCCGCGCGTGCACTCGGCGAACCCGTCCGGTCGTGAGCGCATGCAGCTCGCGATCGAGACGTCGTTCAGGAGAGACTGAGAGTGTTGAGTTGCGCTTGAAGGCGCAGCAGAAAGGGGAAAGAACGTGGGAGTCGTAGACATCCAACGGTCTCAGACGCCAACGGCAAGCGTGGAAACTATCACGCCGCAGAAGGCGTTGGAGATGCTCAACGCAAGCAGTAGTTTCAAGAACCGCGCTGTTCGCATGTCTGTCCGCAAGACCTACGCAAGGGACATGCGGGACGGTAGGTGGAGACTGGTGTACGACCCGATCCGCATCGACACCCATGGCAGGGTGATCGACGGGCAGCATCGACTCTTGGCTGTGATTGACTCCGGCGTGACGATCGAGTTCTTCGTCGTGCGGGGTGTTCCGCCTGAAGATGCGTACGTGATCGATGCTGGCACCCCACGTAGGGCGCGAGACCTGCTCCACATGGCAGGAGAGGCGAACAGCACGCTGCTGGCGTCAGTGCTGAACACCATCTTCAAGTACGAGGTCGGGATGTTGACCGACGTCGCGAGCAACGGCCTCCCAAGAGCCATGGTCAACAGGTTCCTCGCGGATCATCCTGCCGCTCCCAAGTCACTGGAAGTTGCAAGCACGCTTCGCTTGGTGACCCGTCGTGTGGGTCTGATGGGTGCCGCACACTACATCATGAGTCAGAAGGACGAGGAGAGAGCCGATTGGTTTTTCGCTCGTTTGCGTGACGGCCTGAATCTGACGGAGACCACCCCGGTGTACCTGTTCCGCCAGAGACTGCTCAGTGCGACGCCCGCCAAGCGTGAGATCGAAACGTCTCTGTTGGCCTGCGCGATCAAGGCTTGGAACTTCACGCGGCGCGGGGAGTCAGCGCGGCTTCTCAGCTGGAAGATCGGGGTTGAGTCATTCCCCGAGGCGATCTGACGAGGCCCCATCGAGAGCGTGAGCCGAGAGGGAATCAAATGAGCATACCGTCTACCGAGCGTATGACCGCGATCGCCGACAAGGGTGCCCAGCCGACCTCGGTCGAGGTCAACTGGGCGCTGCGTCAGCTCGTGGAGGATGCGGCCAACCGGCTCGATCTCTCCGAGAAGTCGACCAACAGCGTGTTGACGCTCTTCGGCAGGTTCGAGCGTGCGTGTTTCAGGCAGTGGCTCGCGTGGCTCGACCTGCCCGACACGCGTCACCAGCTCACGGACGTGGTGCGCATCGTCGAGGCCATGGAGCACGACCTGCTGCGCAACCCGCCGAGGGAGGAGGTCGCGGCGGTCATACCGATGCGCGACACGATCGCGCTGTACCGGGTGGCTTGTGGCTGGCTCGGTCGCGAGCCTCGGGTGACCGAGCTGGGGGCCGAGGAGAAGTCGGCCGCTCTGTGTGGCCAGCACTTCGGTAGCGAGCACCACCCGAACCGCTACGTCTGTGAGCTGCCCGACGGGCACGAGAACCTGCATGCCGCACCCAGTGTCCCCATCCGACAGCATGCCGAGCCCGTCCGGATGGAGATGCTCGGTGCTGGTCTCATGGCTGAGATCGGCCCCGTCGTGATCGGTGAGGAGATCGCCCGGCAGCTGAACGCTGGCACCGAGCCTGCCACGGGGAAGGGGGCCATCCGCATCGACGACTTGCCCGAGCCCACGCGGGAGGAGTGCGAGGCCGACGCCAAGCTGCACGAGGAGATCGTCGAGAAGATGGCCCGCCTCGACCCGGATGAGGTGCGTCGGCAGGTCGAGAACTGGGATGCCCAGTCTGCTCTCTACGACTCGACGATCCTCGTGGAGGTCGCCCGGGAGTGGCTCGAAGAGCACCGTCAGGATGTTCGTCGTCAGGTCGAGATCCTGAACGAGGTCGCCACGTGGGCCGAGCGCTTCTGCACCAGCGGGCGCTACGAGCCCCAGATGATGCCGCAGCGCGGGCTCTACCGGGCCCTCCTGCGCTTGCAGGCCGTGCGCACCGGGCGCGCGGTTCCGGACCCGTACCCGGAGCCCGACGGTGAGGGCTACCCGATCGGCGACCTCGATCCGTGGCAGCGGGTCGCCCTGCGCTTGGGGGAGGATCTGGGTGGCTCCCGGGGCGGCCCCGTGGGGTACTACTCCATGTCCCCGGAGGAGTGGCTGAAGTGGGCGCTCGGCTGCCTGCGGGACAGGGCCCCCGATGTCGACGTGCTGGCCACGACGATGGAGCAGCTGCGGGCTTGCCAGCAGTCCAGCGCCAACCTGCTGCACTTCGCCCGGTACCCGGAGAAGGAGGAGGCCTTCGAGGCCCCCATGTCATCGCCGGACTGGCTGGTGCGGGACATCATCCGTGGCCTGCGACAGCAGATCGAGGCTCTGGAGGCCTACAACGGTCAGCTGGCCCGGCTGAGCGAGTACGTCGCCAGCCAGCCTGCGGGCCGTTTCCCGGGCGCTGCGGGCCGGGACACCGTCGACGTGGTGATCGACGCTCTGAGGGCCTCTGGCGAGCAGCGCGAGGGTGTCCTGCTGGAGGCGAAACCGGCGCAGGACCCCGAGACGACCCGGATCGTGATCGCGGCATCCCTGCTGGGTCACCTGATGGGGCGTCTGCACCACCCGACCTCAGCGGCCTTCGATCTGCGCAGGCAAGAGTCTCGTGCTGCACTCGCATGGGCGGACTCCCTGATCGAGGAGTCCAAGAGGGGCGGCCGGTGAGGGTCTGGAAGTGGAGCCTCGATGGGCTCACCGCGATCGAGGCGCGCCCGGTGCCGGGTTTCCCGAACAGGGCCTCGATCGGCTGCGAGAACTGCTCCCGGCTGCTGTTCCTTGGCCGCGACGCCTTCAAGACCGAGGCCGGGGCCCTGCGTTCCCGGAAGCGTGAGCTGCAGAAGCTCCTCACCCGGGCGCGAATGCGGGTGGTCGAGTTGCAGCTCCAGCTGGGCGAGGCCGTCGGGGTGGAGCAGAAGCTGCGCGCGAAGAAGAGAGGATCTGGGAGTGGAGATGGTCCGGGAGAGTCTGAGAGAAGCGGAGGGGCAAGGGATGAAGCCCAAGGTCGCCGATCTGGAGCGCCGTGCCCGAGGGTACGATCAGGTGCTGCTGCATTCGGACCACGAACTGGCACCGCTCCTGCGCCTCGCCCGGGCGGTCAGGGAGTACGGCCTCGTCTGGGCGTTCGGGCCCAGCAGGCAGGGTGTCGAGGTCCTCGCGGCGATCGAGGGTCTCGACTGGAGCCCAGAGGGGGAGAGCTGATGGCCAAGCTGGAGCAGAGGCCCATGGTGTCGTGCGAGGCCACGCTGCGTCTCACCGAGGGTGAGATGCGCTTCCTCGACGCCATGGTGGGGTACTCGTGGGACTCGTTCATCATGGCCTTCAAGGGGCAGCTCGGGAAGTACTACGTCGAGGGCTACGAGAAGGACGGCGAGCAGTTCTTCGCGACGCTGCGCAGGGAGACCCCGCCGATCCTGCGCCGCATCGACGAGGCCCGCAAGGCGTTCGACAAGGTCGAGTCGTGAGGAAGCGTCTCAGGAAGAAGCTGGCCAACCGGGTACGGCCCGGCTGGGTGTCCTCGGACGTGTACGTGAAGTTCGCCCAGCCGCTGTTCGTGACCTTTCCGGGGCCCGAGCACCCCGGCAAGAAGGGCTCGGCCAAGGCCCGCTACCGCTACCGGCGGTGGGCACGTCGCAAGGGTGTCCTGTCGTTCGTGGGGACCGGTGCGTACGGGCCTCAAGTGGAGGCCAGATTGATCTCCACGAGGGAGAAGTTCTACGAGATGTTCGGTCCCCCGGGGTCTGTAACTACCGCCTGAACGTGCCAGCGTCAGGACTACCCCGCGACGCCAGTCAGGTTGCGCTCGGCCTGTTGCCGGGCTAAAACTGCTCTTGCGTAACGCAAGATCTTGTGCGAAGGTATGCCTACCCACACTACATCTGGGGCCCTGCTCGACCTCCTCGGATCTCCCTCGATCCGGCGCAAGGGAGGATCGGCAGGGCCCCAACCGTTTGTGGTGCTC
>JACCDG011087536.1_pt1 | contig 13445 bp, 16 predicted proteins | sample 7442471 | NCBI WGS metagenome assembly JACCDG01 (sample SAMN15323444, study PRJNA562643) | freshwater metagenome | isolation source: river surface water | place: USA:Blue River Watershed | collected 2017-08-17 | reverse complement strand
GTTCCGCAACAATATTGCAAATCAACATCGTTTTTTCTATTCCAACTGTTGACAAAAACATCATTATCTTAGATATATATGGAGCAGCATGTTTTGGCATATGAATTAAATCCGCATTAACTATTGCAGGATTGAACGTGTTTTCGTTTGAGTATTCAATCATTGTCGTATAAAAATCTCCATAATGCCAATTCATGCCATTGTTAACTTTGGAGTTCCAGCTATAAATATCTTTGTCGATTTCTACTCCATGAAACTGGGTTGGCTCTATTAAGCCAGATTGTAGGATTTGATATGGTTCACATCCAATTTCTAGTTGGTTTTCTGAATACGAGCATCTTCCGCACATTGTCCAGTATTGTGCTTGTGTTGGAATTGAGTTTGCACCATATTTATCCTTATATGTTTGGATTATGGTCTGGTTTCTGGATTCTGCCTTTTTGGGGCATTGTCCATAATGCATTTCAAGTTGGTTATTATTTTTCATTTTTTCTTTTTAATGCGCGGCAATATGGGCAACAACTCCCATTGTCTCTGTCTACAATCCGCGTCTCCCATTCATGCCCGTTTTTGCATTTCCACCACGCTTTTTGTTTACTTCTTGGGGAAAATATTTTAATATTCAATTTTGAATTTTTATTACAGTCCCATTCTGCCATAAATTTTGGATTTAAAAAAGAAACGCTTGTGCATTCGATGCACCGACCATATCCATTCACCCTGTCGGGGATTCTTGCTTCCCATTCATGCCCGTTTTTGCATTTCCACCACGCTTTTTTGTGACTGCTTCCCGTAGAAGTATTTTCCGGAGTTGATTCCCCATTTTTAGTAGGATGCCATTCTAAAGCTAATTCGGGATTACAAAAAGCAAAGCTGTTGCATTTTTGGCATTTGCCGCCATTTTCAATTCTTTTATATATGCCATCTTCCCATTCATGCCCATTTTTACAGATCCACCAGACTTTACGCTCACTTCCGGCGATTACGTCATTAGGTGTTAAATCTCCGTTTTTAGTAGGATGCCATTCTTTTGATAATTCAGGATGGGTTGTTGCCAAACAGTTGTCAAGACACACCCTTTTATTTGAGCAATATGGACATCCACTGCCCTTATTTCTAGCCCTGACATCAGCAATATATTCATGCCCATTTTTACAGATCCACCAAGCCTTCTTGTGACTTCCGGCGATTACATCATTAGGCGTTAAATCTCCGTTTTTAATAGGATGCCATTCTTTTGATAATTCAGGATTAGTCGTCGCCAAACAATTATCAATACATATCTTTTTCCCCGCGCAATATGGGCATCCATTCCCCATATGTCTTTCGGCGCAGGGTTGTTCAAATTCGTGGCCCTTTTTACACAACCACCATATTTCTTGACCACTGCTAGGGAAAACGTCAAATGGCGTTAAGTCTCCATTTTTAGTAGGATGCCACTCTGATGCCAATGAGGGGTTTTTTGTCGCCAAACAATTGTCAAAACATAATTTATTGCTTCTGCAATATGGACACCCGTGCCCGTTTTTTCTACTAGCTATTTTCGTTATATATTCATGCCCATTTTTGCAGATCCACCAAGCCTTTTTGCCACTTACCGAAGTTACATCATTTGGTGTTAAATCTCCGTTTTTGGTGGGATGCCATTGTTTTGATAATTCGGGGTTTATTGTCGCTAAACAATTATCAATGTTTACTTTCTTTCCGTCACAATAGGGGCAACCGTTCCCTCTTGATCTACTATCTATTGTCGCCTCCCACTCATGCATATTACTGCAAATCCACCAAGCTTTTTGGTTGGCCATGGGTGTAATTGTTTCGGGGGTTGAATTTCCATTTTTGGTCGGATGCCATTCTTTTGCTAATGAGGGGTTACAAATAGCTAAATTATAACTGTCCGACAAAACATACGACCGATCCTTTTCTACATCCACCCCCAAGATGTCTGTTAAATGCTTATCTATATTACTCATTAGTCTTCCCAATCCTTTCTTAATTCTCTGTAAATACTTTGTGGGTTCTTAGGTATATCATCCGGTCTTTCAGGCAAATCCTTGCCATTCCATTCCTTAACTCTTCCATGCGACCACTCAACATATGCCCGATGAAAATATTTCCCATTTAGCTTCAATTCCTTGCCACTCTTGTTTTTGTCAGAATTATGATAAACCATCATCGCAGCTAAAATGTATTCCTTAAGATTGTCCGCACACCATTTTTTCCATTCGGCAATATCCACATAAAACGTTTTAGCATAAACCTTATGGAAATCTCTGAGACTCTTAACGCCACACATTCCAGAAGTATACGTCAACCAAAACTGCAAAGGATTAATGTCTATATTGTCATAATCAATCTCGCTTAAATCAACGCCCTTGTCCTTTGGAATACTTTCACGAATCCAACGACGCCTAATCGATTCCGCAATTTCATCCTGCTTCTCGAAAATGCCGTTCATTGACAACACCGTTCTAACAATCTTCCTAAACACTTCTCTATTCTCTTCAGTATTCTTCTTGAAATCTACCTTGTCTACAACTTGACTAGCAATCGCTTGCTCTCGCACCTCATTGCAAATATCCATGTATTGATTGTCGTCTTGAACATATAATCTTAAATAATCAACAATTTCTTCTTTTTTATCCTTACCTTCGGTTTTAGATTTGTCTTTTCTATTAACCATCAATTTGATTTTAGCAGGACAAATTACATCTTCAATAAGCATTGTTGCCAAAATAGCCTTCGAATACTCGTTCAATTTGTCTCTAAACTTCTTCTTATCAAGCTTATCAAATGAAAAAGGCAACAATTGCAATATTTGAACGCTTTTCTTGTCTTTTGCATCTCTCAAGAAACGACCAATCATCTGTTGAATGTCAGTTAATGAGCCTTTTGTTCCAATAATTACACCCCTGTTTGCCCACTTCCAATTAGCACCCTCCTTAAACATGTTAAGCGCAATAATAACATCTAAAAGGCTGGAATCACTGTTATTATGCGCCTCTCTAATCAGTGCTTTTCTTTTATCCCTAAGAATCATGTTTGAGTCATCTACTAAATTTACGACCTTGACGAAACCCTTACCCCGTTCAATCAGCGTCATGCCATTATCTAGCTCAACCTTTTTATAGTCTTTTTTGCCAGCAATTGCGGCATAAATATGGTCAACATCCTGTTCCTTAGATCCATATGAATAATACTTACTTCCAACACTTGGAATGTATATGGCTGTTTTCCTGACTCCATCCTTAGTAAAGATTTCTGAAAGTGCATCTTCCCATTGATCGTGGTACATTACAAAATCATAAATGAATCCGCTTAGATATTGGCAATCTTCCAAAAACTCGTCCATCGGATACCAAAACTTAACAAATTTAGACAAATGCTTTACTGGAATTATCTCCATTTTATCGCCCCTAAACAGTGTTGCCGTAGACAACATTATTCCAATATTGGCTTCTTCATTGTTAATGGCGTAATCTATGATCTTGCCAAGACAGTTACTATTTTCTTCAAAAGATAGCTCTTGTGGATTACTTGAAGATAGTTGAACGTGATGCGCTTCGTCAATGAAGATAATAACGTTTTTAAAAAGACCCGGATATTCTTGATGTGCTTTAACAAGTGAAGCATGGGAACAAAGCAATATTCTATCGTTTATGTCTCCTTTTTGTCCAGCCCTCGACAAAAAAGACTTAATGTATTCTCTGTTGCTTTCCGCATTAGTAGAAACTGTAAGATCATGAATCGGTGCCCAATTTATAATTTCATGCTGATGAATGGTGTTTTCTTGTTCGTCGGTATATTGTAGTTTATATGGGCCTTTAAACCCGTCAGCAATAATTGTTTGTGGAACAGCAAATATGGCTTTTTTTGTTTTGTCATTAGCCAGTTCTGGAGCCAAGATGTAACAACCCATTAATGTTTTTCCGGAGGCGGTTGGGCCATTTAAAATTGTAAATTTCTCTTGGAAACATGTTTTAAATGCCTGAATTTGGCATTTCCGCATTCTGTAGGTGTTTATGCCATAAGTTGTTGGCATTGTGCCAATTGGCTCCCAACTTGAGGATATTTTATTAATGGTTTTGGTAGTCGTTTCTGGCATATTACTCCTTGTTTATTACAGATAATCTAACACATGCCGGGTACGAAGTCAAGTGTCGAGTTTGAGACAAAAGTTAAAGTGCAAACTAGCATGGCGCAACGCCTAACACAACAAGATAGATTAAATTTGAAACAAAATACGCTGTAAGTAGAGGAGCATGACTAATCCATTAGCTACTCGTAAGGCGTATTTGTAGACATGAAAGCGACTCTTTCGGCTACTATGGGGGTACACTTGAGGCTATAAATGAAGGGATGAAACTAAACAAAAAGTGAGGAATAAATGAAAAATAACAAAAGAAAAAAGACAGAAGACTTAAAAACAAAACTTAACGTATTCGACGTTATAGACAAGACGACAAAAACATACGTTTTTTGCAAAATAATATATGAAATTTTAGAATCTATTAGTTTAATGTTTTGTTAATTGCGACATTTTGGCGGGATTATTCTAAATCGCCATTTTGGCGGGATAATTGGCGGGATTAATTCCCCGTCAAGCCCTATTTTCGCACATATCAACCATGCCAGACAACGCCATGTCACATAACAAAACCCAAACTCCAGCATTAACAAAATACAACCTATTTATTGCAACCCCTTCATCATCACCCCTCGACCTAATAATACACCCATCCATTAAACCAGTACGAATAATTTCTTTAAAACTATCCATAGCTTCATCACTTTCAATACATGCATAAATCGCCCTACCATTCTCGCCCACCTTGAAAAGAGGACTTCTAAAATCAGGAGAGGGTGGTATTCCAGAAAAAAATCTAAAGGCGGGTGTTCCTTCTAGGCTTCTAAATTTGCAAATGTCAATATGCTTTTTTAAATCGTCATCGTCATCCAAATCAAAATAACTCAGTGATTTATTTCTGCATATTTGATCTTTGTGATATTCCATTGGAGCAAGCAACCTCACAAGATCCACCATCTTTTGCCCATTCGTCATCCAAATATAAAACTCGACTTTTTTCATAGCTTTCCCCTTATGTTTTTGTTTTTATTTCAACCTAGCCCATTCATCCGTTCCATCATTGGCATACAATTCCGGGGAACGAGGATACGGCCAAAGATTAATCCACCAATCCTTGGTTATCTTACTATACGTTATACTTACGGTTGTATACCCCACGCCACTCTTAACAAGATATACGCCAGACCGTGTAATCTTTCCCTTTGTAAATTTAACCTTTGCTCTGCTGTCTTCTGTATTTTCTTCCACATCTTTAATTACAACTGCTTTCTGCGGAGATTCAGCCTTCTTTTCAGGAATGAATCGCCCCAATAATCCAGCCTTTGCTTTATAAAAAGCAGGAGTTAATTTTGCACAAACGCCTTCTCCTGCTTCTCGTACTAATTCCGGGAATTCTCCCCGAAACTTGGTAAGCTTTTCTTTCGCTAAATCTAAAACTTCTTTCTTGTCCATAATTTTACCCCTTCAATTCCATTAGATGTTTAATATTTACCTGACTAGCACGATAAACAATCGCTTCGTCATTCTTGACCCCACTATGCCCACCATATGCCCAAGTTGAATCGTGACCCTGTACCGGATATTTTGTTGACATATAAGTGCTTGCATGTGGGATATAATATTTACCCATTGCCATCTCAACAATAAACATAAATGTTCTTTTCCCTGCACTTCCAGTCCAATATCCAGTCGAATATCCCAACGCCTTGGTTGCTGCGCCCTTAATCATTGTTTTATCTTCACGGAAAATCGGCGCACAATAAATGCCAGATCCGAATAATGCACCAGCAATAGCCGCTTTAGATGGAGGTCTAACCAACATTCCAGATTTAAGTAGGCTGATCATATTTGCAACGCCGCTCCCATGAAATCCCATTACAATACAAGGCATTTTGGCTCCATCTTTTTCAAACGCCGCTTTCATGCTCTTGATTTCAACATCCCACAAAGCAATTGGAGTGTAATGGTAACAAGAATGCATCGTGTGTCTTGTGTCATAATAATACGAATTCAGCTTATCTAGCTTTTTCTTATCGGTAATCGGCTCAAGACTCGTATCGAATACCTTTTCTTCTTGTTCTACAACCCCGCCAGTCGCAGAGGCGATAGGCTTCTGTGCCTGTGCCAAGGAAGCTTGCAACCCGTCTAGAATGTCATTCTGAGCCTTAACTTTAGATGTGTCTTTCCAAAATTCCGAAAGATCGAGTTTATTGCGACCGATGTTTGTAGGAATCAACATTAGATAATCTCTTGTCAACTCTACCATTTCGGAGTTATTGTGTTTTGAAGAAACTACATAATCTGAAATATCACTCAGTTTGTTACGTGCTTGATCAATTGTTGCCTGACTAACGAGCCCCATTGGAGTTTGAAAAACGCCAGCGTCATAGTTATAAGTAACACCGCCGTTTGTGGCCTTAACAATATCATGAATATTTTCTTTAACCAAATAATCAATAAGCTTGGCTACTTCGGTAGAAGTGGTCTGGATTTGTTTTTTTGCAATAACGCTTAGATTGGCAGCGGCAACAGTTACTTTTGGTGCCGATTCTGTTGGCGCACCAACAATATCAATTTCTCTATATGCAATTTCACCGTTTCTTCCATCTTTTTTCTTTTCATTTGCTTTCTTATCTAAAAATGACACCCCGGCACCGGGAAACAACTTACTCTGCCCCTTGTCGCCTACTCGACCCCATTCGCATAAAACATCTCCAGAACTTTTATAAACGGTTCCCTTCCAAAACTTGTTATTGTTTTTATTGGGATCGCTTTTAATAAGATATACTACCTTTTCAACATCTTGATCTGCCATGTTTATCTCCATTTCCAGTTTGGTATTGTTTCTAGTGCTTTTACTTTTTCATCCGACAACAAAATATTTATTGTATGAGCTTTTGCCATTCTTTGGGTGTTCAGCCATTGGTACAGCTTGTACTCATGGCCACATTTTACGACAGTGCTTTTCGGAAAGCAACCGTTTTTTTGGACAAAAGCCTTTAAATTATTAAACATCTCCCACCATCTTTTTTGTCTAAGGTTTTGCTTATTAGCCTTCTTCCATTTGTAACTTAAAGAACTACAAGGACAAGGCCCAATTGTATTGAAAAACAAATCGTGGCTGCTTTCTACTATTCTTATAACGTACTGTACTCCTGCGCCATCACGCGCTATTTTTCTGGCCGACTTCTTAGATTCAATGTTTAAATCTGTTTTAAGCTTATAAACTAATTTGTCTACATCCCTTTCTGAAAAACCATTAGTGCAAAGTTCAACCCTTAAATGCGGCTCATTATACTTTGGGTTTTTATATTTCTTCATGGACAAACTGGAGTAGCCATCGTCCAAAAACCAATGCAACAATGTTATTGGCGTTATTGTCAAATCATCGGGTATGAGCTTCACATTGTCTTTTTTAACACCTTCTATGTACCATTTTTGATACATGTCTAGCAAGTCTTTATGGCAAAAAGTTTTAACCTGCCAATACCCGTTTTTGTTTCCGTTAATGATTTTATTATAACAAGTTTTTTTAGGCCCGTGTGGCTTAACTTTAAATATTCTTTTTTGAAAATCTTTATAAAAAATCAGCCTAGCTACACACTCGATATGATCTTTATAAAGATTCGTTTTTGTGAAATATGGGTTTCCGGAGGGAATTCCCTTCTTTTTGGCACGACATATACTCGCATCACCAAGTAAAGACCCCTCTATAACCTCTTTTGCTACCCCACTACTAATAAAATAATCATCCTCTCTACTGCAAGCATGAGCTTCGCTTTGCGTCCGTGGCTTAATTCCAAAGCGGCTGAAGGCGTATCTAACGCTTGATGTCTTTGCACCACATAATGCCGCCATTTGACTCAAAGACATATTTTTATCAAAATAATGTTCCGTAAGCCAAGTTTTGCTATTTAAATATTTATTTCGGTTATATATCCTATCGTTAATGTTTATTCCCAAGCTTTTTATTTTTCTGTTGACCCTTCCGCCAGAAACACCCAGCAATAATCCTATTTTGTAGCACGACATCTTTTCGTCACAATATTTCTCTTCAAGCCATTCTTTTGTAATGTTTTCTAATTCCATCTTTTTTCTCTATCGATATTCGCTTTTAATCAGATTAATAACTTTAACTACGTCTGCCATGTTTATCTCCTTAATTAGTGTTAATAAATTAAATTAGTCCAGTTCCGCCAATAAAACCACGATAATATTCGTCCGCTTCCCTGTTGCGTTTTTCAAGATCTAAAACTTTCTCCTCAAGCGTTTTAATCTTATCTTTCAGCTTTTTAACGCCATTCGATTCTACCATTAAAGATTCAGGCCACCCTTATAGGTTTTACATTGCGCTTTCATTTCTTTTTTGGTCTTTCTTCTTTTTTGTAATAATCTTCCGTAAACTCCGCTTGATATGCCTTTTGTGCCTTCTCATGAGTAAAATACAGTTCTAACGCCTTAGATACGAGTTTAGCCTGTTCCTCGCTCCAAGTAAAGCAAATTCCGCATTTATCTGCTGAAACCGTATAAGCACCCATGAATTGCTCTGAGCCGCCTTTCCATTCTACTTTTGTTTTTTTCATAACGCTTATGGCAAGGAAACCCCGAAGTCTTTAGCTTCGTGGGAGGAATTGCCATCCTTTCTTGTTGTACCCTTGAGTATACACCTCTATTCCCACAAAGCAACATAAATACTCCCCAAAAAATATTTTCACTTTTCTGAAGGTTTTTTACGTTAAATTTCGAACTACATAAATATGAGCAACGTTCTAACATATAACATTAAACTCGAATTCAAGAACCAAGAAGATAAAAACTCGCTTCTTGATCTACTCCTTGAACACCAAAAAGTCTGGAACCATATATCTCAATTTGCTTTCAATTCTAAAAAGCTAGACAAAAAACAACTACATGACAAAAACTACCACCAATGTAGAAAATTATTCCCTAATTGCCCATCTCAAGTAATCATTAGAGCGAAAGATTCTGTCTTTTCCACCTACAAAACTATTGGAACAAACCACCACAAATTAGCCCAACCAGCAAAACAAGAAAATCTTTCTATAAGACTTGACAAAAGAATTTATACCTTCTTCCCAAATAATCAAATAAAGCTTACCACAACAGGGAAAAGAATCCTTTGTTCTTATTCCCCTTATGACAAATTCAAAGATTTATTCTCTAAATATTCTCTTTGTGACCCTTTATTGTTTATTAGAGATGAAAAAGTGTGGTTGTCTGTGTCTTTTGAGGTTAATTGCCCAACATTAATAGAAAACAGTTGTATTGGAGTAGATTTAGGAATAAAAAGATTGGCGACTACTTCAGAAGGTTTAACAATAATAGACAGAAAATTCCTAAAGGAAAAAAGAAAACTGAGATATCTTAAAAGAATATTGCAGTCAAAAGCCAAAACCACTTTCTCTAGATCGGCCAAAAGAAAACTAAAAACACTTAAAAGAAAAGAACAAAATAAAAATAAGAACCAATCACATAAGATTGCCAACATTATTCTAAACACAAGATCTAACGTTATCGTCATGGAAGATTTAACCAAAATTAAATCAAAAAACAGAGGCAAAAGATTTAACAATAAACAATCGCAAGTCCCATATTTTGAACTAAGAAGAATTTTAACCTACAAGGCACCACTAAGAGGAAAACAAGTGGTAACGGTTGACCCAGCATACACCTCAAAAAATGATTATAGAGGGATTGAAAGAGGAGAAAGAAAGGGATGTAGGTATTATACAAGCGATGGAAAGGTTTTTGATGCTGATTGGAATGCATCAATAAACATTGCTAATCGTTATGCTCAAAAGAAAGAGGCAAAGAGCATAAAACTCCCTGTTTCGTTTGGTATGCCACTTGATGGTAGATTGAACTTAATGGGCAAGCCATATCAACTGGCTAATTGTGAGATAAGGTCTTGCAAACCCCTAATTCTTTAGACTAGGGGTAGTTGATGACTAACTTCTACAGCACCAGCAATGCACTCTAGTTGTTCTTTAGTTAGAATAAGCCCACAATCGTTGGCGGCTTCTGCAACACATTCTTCCCAATATTTGTATTTACTCATTTTTAGCCTCGGTTGTTTCTAGGTTATTACCAATAACCTTCATTTCTGCAACATCGCTTAAAAGAATGTCGTTATTGACCCAATCTACAAAACTCTTCGTATTTTTAGGGCTGATGCGGAACTCACTACCAACCCATTTGACAATAAATTCCCTAGAACGTAACTCGTCTTGTTCCGATGGGGTCTTCACTCCGCTAATCCCGATTGATTGCATTACCCCGCTTACAATATCTCCTTCATAGATATCTTTACCGTCTTTATCTTTTCTGCCAGTAAATTGTTGAACGATATATTCGTTCCCACCGCTTCCGTTCTGTAAATTGTAAAACTTGCCGTTTAAGGTTAATATATAGTGACCTTGATAACCTTTATCTGGATAAGTAAATCGCTTGGCTTGAATATCCCATGCCCTAAACTTAAGGGGGCGATTATGGACATTATCTTTAAGACATTCAGACAATCCGCTTATGTCTCGAAGTATCTTTTCTGCCCAAGGGATTTCCTCTTGCGTTTTTGGATCAACCGAATAGATAGAACCATGTTCATCCATCTTGTATGAAAAATTCCACAAAGAAAAATGTTTGTTCCATATAATGCACGGCAACAAATCGTTAAGACCTTTATTGATTTCTTGCATGGCATATCTTATACAAGAAAAAAGTCGATTATGCGTGGGGGTTTGGGGATGAATATCAAAATGGCAATCCATTTTATAATAATCATTGCCCATATAGGAATTAATTTGTTCTTGGAATATACTCTGAATATCATCATCCGGGGATTTCAACATTTCTTTAGCCGCAGACTCAATAATTGGAATGAAAGAATAAGGATTCAATAAATGCAAGCTCATAAAATTACCCCTCCTTTATTAGAACCGGGAACAATGATTCTGTTTTGTTCTTTAATTTGCTCGTCTATCTTCTTTTTAAGAGCCTCAAACTCTATCATTGCGAATTCTTCATATCTTGAAAAACACTCTTCGATTTCCATGTCTTTTGGAAAGACAAACTCGAACCTTTGTTGTGCTGGACCATGTGGTGTTGCAATTGTTGCAGTAAATAACCCCTTATATTCAGGCTTTTCTAAAAGATATGGATCACATCCTGTTGGCAAGACTCTTTCTTTAGAATGAATTAAATGTCCAGCCTCATCAACAAACTCTTTTAACTGAAAATATGTCATGTATTCCTCCTATACGGGTTGTAGTGTATAGGAGATAGGATAACCCCAAAAAGGTTACATGGCAAGCAAAAACGTCGCAAACAATATTATTTAACAAATGGAATGGCTTTAAATGAAATAGCTTTACTAGTATGCTTTCTCAAGAAAATATTCATTAAACCCATTAATGATCCAATCAACGCAATTGTTTCTTCTGATACCTGAACGTCAAATCCAAAAACAGCAGCCCCTGTAACAACGATATAAATGGCATTACTTATGATGATTTTTGATGTCCACCATGGCTTTTCTTGAGTAGATCCCTGAACAGCCTGTTCAATTTCGTTAATCTTATTTAAGAGATCCTGTAAATCAACCTTTCCAGTAGAAATGGCTGACTGTACTTGACTTATTTGCTCTGGAGTTGCAGGATTTTCAATGGTTCCTATATTTAGGAGTTTAATTTTGCCTTCTTGTAGACTTTTTTCACCTTCTATTGGCAAAATAGCTTTTTCAAATGCATTTATGGCGTCTGGAGATGCTGGACCAATAGAGATAAATTCTAAGGTTACTGGGACTCCTTCAATTATTGTAGAAACTGTTTTTTGCATTATCTCTCCTTTTTGGGTTTAATAGGATAATGTATTGTTCTACAATTATAAAGAATTAACCTTCCTGATATTTTAGCAAGGCAGGTTAATTAACAACAGATATAGAATAATTCTCATAATGAAGATATTCCGAATAATCCAGTCAAGCAAGCCTTCGTTTTCGCTGGATGACGAAAACATAGAAAAAATAACTAAAGATATCGAGTATGAACTGAACAAAGGTTCAACTTTGCCTGATATTATTCCATCGTTGGCTAAAAAATACAATATACCCGGCTTTACGCCAGACCAAGTTATATTTAAAATGATAAAGAAAAGATTTGGCGACGAAAAGCTGAAAGAGATAAAAGAAAGATCTATAATTAACTACAGAAGCGGAAGATCCAGAAAAACGCTGAATGATACCGAGAAAGAAAAGGTTTTAGAATCATTCAGATTCTACATTAAAAAGGGCTTTACGATCAAAGAAATTGAAGAGAGACAAAATAAATCCCCTATCGCATTTGAAAGATTTGTCACCGAAAACTTCGGTCCAGAAATGTACAAAAAGCTAAACAAAGGCAAAATAAAAGGCACAAGCTTTAGAAACATCGCCAACAAAATTAAAGAAAACACAGAATATGCAATGCCCAAAAGTACAATAGATATCTTCTACTTTATCAAGATGAAGCTCGATGAAGGTTATACATTTAAAAGCATATCAGAACTACTAAATCTCGGTGTTTCAACCTTATTGGTATTTATAGAAGAAAATTTCCCCGAACATATAGACTGGCTAAAAAACAAATCAAAAAAGAACAGAGACGAACATCTGAAAGCCCATATAAAAATCAAACCTAGTGTAGAATCAGTATTGGGAGAATCTGCAAAAGCTACAAATAGTCTTGCAAGTAAATGGAGCGCGCTTAAAAATATTAAAAGCGACTTTAATATTGCCGATCAAATTGAAGAGATGTACTACACAGAAAATAAAACAGCAGAAGAAATATCTAGAGAATTGGGGTTAAACCTTAACGCCATAATTGAATTCCTACATCTGTCAAAATAACTTATATTTTTGGAAATAATCTTTTATATTCATCATTTGCTGTTGATCTTTTATTTAGTGGGTGATCGTCATGCCATTCGCCAATATCCACTTCCTGAACATCTTTAACTTTAAGGTCGATACAATCGTTAGGGAAATTAACGCGCTCTAACTCTTCCACAACCCCGTCTTTTCCTAGCTTGTCAAAGTCTATGATGAAAATTTCTATTTTGTAGGCTTTCATGTCGCTATTTCTCCTTCATTGAATTGTGGCAAGGAAACCCCGAAGTCTTTAGCTTCGTGGGCCTGAATTGCCATCCTTTCTTGTTCCTTCCATTATACTTCTCTTCTCCCCAAAAGCAACCGAAATCTTACCCAAAAATATTTTTTACTTTGTTGAAGGAGTTTTACAATAAACAAAGAACAATAATAGTATGAAGACCTATAACGTAAAACTTCACTTCCAAAACGAAGAAG
>JACCDG011514789.1_pt1 | contig 13447 bp, 3 predicted proteins | sample 7442471 | NCBI WGS metagenome assembly JACCDG01 (sample SAMN15323444, study PRJNA562643) | freshwater metagenome | isolation source: river surface water | place: USA:Blue River Watershed | collected 2017-08-17 | reverse complement strand
GAATGACACGTTGCCCGTCGTCTCATTGAGGCTCAGGAGCGCGGCGATCTTTGCATCAGCAGCGACGCCATTGATCTTGACTGAAGTGACTTCTAAGCTGTTGGCGTCGAAGGTGAAAACTTCTGTTGGGTCACTCGACGCAATTCGGCTCACTGTAGAGATGGTGTGCACATCGGAGGCCACATTGCCCTCGACGACAGTCTCTGCGTTACCGGAATTAAATTTAGGCAACTGCGCTTGCGAACGAACGGTCAGCGCCATGCTGGCTGAATCGATCAAGCCTGGCAAGACAGATGCATCGGCAGGATCAAAGGCGTAGGCCTTCACCACAACGGTGTAGTCACCCGCAGAGGCACTGACCTTGGGGTCTGGCGAGCCGACAGCAAACAAGCCAGCATTGAGTTTGCTGATGACGGCTGCATCATTGACGGTGTAGGTTGTCAGCCCCAACTTGGTGTCAACCACGCCGCCAGTGAATTTCACTGGCGTGGCGCCGCCCAACTGGTAGAGACTGAGTTTGCTGGAGATGGTGAATGAAACCACTTCGGTTTCACGAGAGGCAACACCTTGGTCTTCGCCTGTGACCTTAAAGCCCTTGAGCGCGTAGAGGTCCCCCTCAGCGATCACAGCCTTCACCACGGACGACGAAACGTCTAGGTTTTCAGCGACGCTCGCGAGCGTGAAACCTAGGGTGTGGGTCGTGGGGAGGACATCGACAGAGTCAGCGAGGTAGTCAACACCCTCCTCACCAGCAAATACCTGCTGCGCAGTGATTGCGATATTGACCGTGCCGTTGTAGTTGGCATCAACAGATTGGACAGAGGCATTGGCGAACTCAACAATGCTCAAGGTCAATGGAGTTGTAGCACCACCGCTATAGGTATGAGATTGACCATCGTCACCTGTGTAAGTGATTTGCAACGCATCGCTAGGCAGCGCAACATCGATGCTCAGTGTCTGTGCAAGTTGATCATCCGTCCAATCGCCTTGTGAACGAATGTCATAGAAAGCGTCTAGGCTAAGGGACTGGCCCTCTTTGATTTTGAGGCTGGTAGGCCCTGCAATCTCAACCGTGCTGGCCACGGGCAAGACCTCAACAGAAAGCGACAGAACTTCGGTTGACAAGGCGTCGCCGTTACTGGCTTCCATTTGCACCGCCTGCCAACCCAACTGCACAGATGTGGGCTCAGTCACCCACTGGCGATCGCTCGACCAGCTCAGCGAAGCCATGTCAGCTTCTGCGATCTGATAAGTGCCCTCTGCAACCAGAGTACCCACAGAAGGCACGAGCCACTCAGGAACGCCGCTCAGGTTGTAGAACAACAACTCACCTGCGCCGTGGCTTGCTTGGGTGACCAAAGGCAAAGACTCAACCAAGTCTTCCAGCGACAGGCCATCACCCAGTGACAGTGTCGTATCGCCAGCCCCAAACACGGGCTGCGTCGCCACTTTTTCGACGAGAACATTGATAGGTGTTGTTTGAACCGCACTACCAACGACCGAACCATCGCTCAATGTGACAGATAGGCCAAGAGTCAACTCACCGGCGGCAGGCGTTACATCGCCACTTTGCTCGAGTCGATACCAAGTTGTATTTGTATCTTCATCAACGCGACTGACCAATTGGACGCTTGGGAAATCATCTGTGTTGAAAACCAAGTTTGCAACATAGGTCTCATCAGGATCGTTGAGCTCAATGAGAGGCTTGAACCAGTCTGAGGCTTGACCTTCTTTGAAATTGAAGTCCAGCAACTGGTTGCCCGACTCATCCACAAAGGAGGCTGTGAAGGCAGAGCTGTTGACCACTGGTGTGACAGTGATGGAGCCACTCTCCCACGTTGCTGGGATATCGCTTTGAACGCCACTTGATGGGTCAACCGAAACGGCGCAGTACTCATAGGTCAACGCGCCATCAAAGTATGGATCAAGGTTAACGCGAACGGTGTCTGAGTTGTAAGACTGAGCAGCTTGCAAGTCTTTTGCAGCATCGACACGGAAATAACGCACCCCATCTGAGTCACTCAGACCCAATTGGCTCAGGTCAGCTGCAGAAATCTCCAGAGCTCCCTCGACTGAGAGAACAGCAGTCGCCACATCGGCAGGAACCTTGACCAGGAAATAAACAGACTCTTTCGCGTCCACCACATCTGCACTGAATGTGATCTGTGGGCGCGCATCAGAGAGTGCCCCCTCGGCGATGGTCTGCGACTCTGGCGCAGCATCAACAACGGAGACGCCGTCAGCGACTGGTGTGAAGTTGATGTCAATCAACTGCGTGTTGATGGAAACCGCAGTCGTGCCGTCTTGTTTAGTGACGCCTTGGAGCTCAATCGTGACGCTATCGGAGAAGAACTGAGCAAAATCAACTTTGACTTTTGCGAGATCAGCAACGGCAACTTCGTAGTAGCCATCTACCTGTGCAACGGTCGTAGTGACGGCATCTTCGCCTTCACCTGTTTGAATGAAGACTGACTGAACAAAGTTCGTATCAATCGCCTCTTCAGTTGCAGCTTCATCTTTGAGTGCAAACTTGAATCGCACAAAGGCGGCTTCGCTGTCGTCAGACTGAATCACCTGGGCTAAGGCTTCGCCAGGAACACTTCCCACCAACGAAACCACGCCACCCTCTAGGCCGGCAATCTCAGCTGCATTGACAGCAATCAAAGACTCATCGGCGATACCAACGATCTTGATGACAGCATCTGCAGACTCAGCACCAGCGACCGTGACCGCACGTGCATTCGCGCCTGTACCCGTAATCAACGAAGCCACAGCCTGAACGCTCAAGCTGATGGATTGCCCCCCGTTGGTGAAGTGATCAGGGAAACTGATCGAAACAGCTTTGGCTGCTTGATCTTCAGTCAACAACCAGAAGGATGGCTCTGTCTCAGTCGCTGCAATCTTTGCGCCTGCAGAGAGAACACCATCGGATGGAACGCCATACACCTTCACAAGGTGAGTTGGCTCTGCAGGACCTGCCCCAGCAGCTTTGACAGCCTTATTCAATGCGATATTGAATGACAAGCCTGCAGAGAGGTCTTCTGGGATTTCGTTGGTCACTTGATACGAAGTGACCCCAGATTGAGTGACCTGCTCAACAGTCGCTGCAGCATTGAGGGTGATGGATGCAGCTGGCCCGCTTACAAATGTGGTGCTGCTGATCGCTTCACCTTGTGGCAACTGACCTGGCAAGTAAGGAACAGCCACAGAGAACAACGACGACTGAACAGCCTCGCCATCTGCATTGGTCCAACCCACCTGCGCTTCATACAGAGGGACCACACCGCCCGCTTCGGCAGCACGCGCAACCTGAGTGGATACATCGACTGAGAAGTTGCTCAAAGAACTGAGATTGATCAGCTCATCAGCATCAACCGTTCCAAGGCTGCCCGAATCAGCAGAGTCGAACCAGACCTTGACTTCGCCACCGAACTCAGCTGCAAGATCAGCTGCTGTGATTTGCGTGTCACCTTTGGCAAGTAATGAACCAATCAGTTCATCGAAGTTGGCATAGAGGTCAGATAGATCCACACCATCGGTGAAAATCGCATCTGGCTTGACCAAGAAACCAAAACCGGTCAAGTCGCCTGCATCACCATCCATCCAGTAGAGCACGCGCTCTTCACCTGCAAGGGTGGGATCCAAGTCAACCTTGATGTTCTTATTGCCGGCGATTGCATCAAAGGAACTGATGGCTGAACCGTCCATGCTCAAGACCAAGGGGTCAGTGAGCAAACCGTTTAAATCAGCAGCGCCAAAGTTGTAATCGACACTCAGAGACTGTTGAGCAGATTGTGCCGATGTGCCCGCCACTGCGTCGGTGATAAATGCCTGAAAGCCCAAGTTGTAGACAGCGCCAGTGTTGCTAGCGTCAGGGTCCACAAGTTGCAACTCAACGCCTGGCTGGCCAACAAAATCAGCGGCAGAGATAAGCCAAACGCCACCAGATCCGAGAGAAGCGCCCACCAGTTTTTGGGCAGTGATGTCACCATTCGCGTCCTTGGTCACGACCCTGAAATACGCGCTGCCTGGCACACTGGTCACCAAGAGGCTCATAGCGTCAGCACCAATACCAAGATCGGCAGCGTTGCTTGGCATGGTCAAGGACATGGGAGCCGAGCTACCACCAAACAGTGTTTGTACAGGCTTGGCATCAGCGAGGCTAGCGGAGCCCGTGATGGTAGGAGAACCAATCTCTTGGTAAACCGATACCTTAATGAGGCCCTCAACAGATGCTGTTGAGCCATTGGCTTCAGATGCTGTCGCCTTGACAGTCAAGTTGAGCGACGACGCGCCGCGGTAGTCTTTGGTGGTTTCTACGCTCAGACCTTGCAGGCGCGAGGCGTCGATGGTGATGGCTCCACCATCAGATGGCAACGTGACTGACCAGTCACCCGAACGAAGGGTCACAACGTCGCCCGCCTTGATGGAGCTGCCACCAGAAATGGTCACGCTAAGCGTTTCGCCAGCATCTCCAGTGATTGAAGAGATCGCCTTGTCAGTGACAGAGGCCAGCACTGGAATGCTGGCAGAGCCCAAGCCAGCAGCTGTAGCAGGCGTCACCAAAGAAGGCGCATCAGCAACTGCGTTGACAGTGACCTGGGCCGCGACCTTGTTCACGCTAAAGAGCGTAGAGCCGTCCGACTCCCTAGAGCCCGCAGTAATGTCTACCGTAGCTTGACCGCTAAAGTTGGCGATCGGCACCAACTTAAAGTTACCAAGAAGCTCTTGGGCAATCGTGTACTCGAGCTTTCCTGAGGCTGCTACTGGTGTTGGCACGCTGCCCGTGGTGGCCACGAGCTTGAAGGCTGGTGTGACGGCGAACTTGTAAACGATGGTTTCAGAAGCGTCTTTTGGCGTTGCATGGGTCGCGATCAGCGCGCTCAATGCAATGCCAGAAGAGTCCTCGGAAGCTTGTTGATTGGATTGAACGACTTGGGCGTCAATGCCGTTGGCAATCGGCTTGAGATTGACCGTGACGTTGACTGCAGCACTCTCAGCTGTATCAGCGATCACCAAGGTGCCTGTCTTGCTATTCCAATAGTCGGTGGCTACTGTCTTGGCACTCAGCGTGATCGCTCCGCTTGCGTACTCAACGCCGCGCACATAGAGATTTGCAAAGTCTGATGCAGCGACAGAATACACGCCACCAACCGCACCCACCTGAACATAAGCACCGGCGGCGGACTTGACAAACAGCTCAAGCCCAGGCTGGGTCATCGTCAGCTTGACACTCAAGGTCTCATCGGCGTCGACCGATGTCTTGGAGGGCAAGCGAATCAGGTCTTCAACCTTGAGCCAAGCCTTGGCATCCGTTTGCAGGGGCTGAGTGGCGGTGTTTTCGTTGATCGTGGCAGCAGTCTTGGCGACAACTGGTGTGCTTGGCATGTCTGCGTCAGGTGTGACGACAAACTTCAGGCTCAAGGACTCTGCACCACCAGCCGTTTTGATGATGGCGCTTTCACCCGAGGCTTCAACCGTGCGAGCTTTGATGGTGATGGTGTCACCCAACGCACTGGCAGAAGAGTAGTTAGCAGAGGGTTGCAAGCGAAGCTGCGCGAGTTGTTGCGCAAATGCAGCCTCATCCAAAACAACAACAGTTTTTGTGGTGGTGTCGCCCACAGAAGAAGGCGTCACAGCGGTACCAGACTTGACCAGCGACACGCCCTTGGGCAGCTCAATTTCAATCGTGATCTTTTCGCTGCCGTCACGGTCAGCTGTGAAGCTCTTGAAGTACTTGCCAAGATCAAGATCAATTAGCGAGTCTTCTACGCCACTACCAGCAAGCAACGTGTTAGCAACAGATTGATCTTCAAAGTTAACTGTCTCTGCAACAGCTTTGACGGTCACGACAAAGCTAGATGGCGAGCTCAACGTTTCATCTGAAGCCGTCTTCGCAAAAGAAGCAACTGTGAACTGCGCTTTGCCAGAGTAGTCGGCTTGAGGCACATACTTCAGAGTCGAGAAATCGATCTGACGAGCATTTTCAAAAATTTGAGTTTTATCGAAAATGCGCCACGCGGACAACACCGAGTCAAACTCGAATGTCAAAACGTCGTTGCTATCCGTCAGCTCAGCCGTGAATTTTCCGCCATGCAAAGCTGTGTTTGTCGTGGCAATTTGAAGACCAACTTTTTCAAATCCTGCGCGAGACGCATCGACTGGCAATGTGACAGGAATCGCGATGCCAGATGCATCTTCCAAACCGAAGGCTGCACCTACTGCAGCATTGGGCGCAATCGCATCCGTGGTGAGATCTACCGCAGAGGTCGCCAGATTCAAAACTGGGGAGATGTTGGTACCGTCTTGCGTGAACACCTCAAGACTCATGCTCTTACCAAAGAGCCCCGTACTACCCTCTAAAGTGATGAGATCGTTACTCTCTAAGTTTTCTTGGGTGAGCGTAAAGACCAAGCTCCCCTGCGCATTGGTGCTTGGGAAAACGGCTTGACCACCGACCTTGACAACAACCGCTGAAGCATCAGTATTTGCGAAGACCAAATTGACAGAATAGGTCTCCCCCTCGTCTTTGACGCTCAGGTACTTGAGCTCAATGTAGCGCTCAAGCTTGCCCAGATAAGTTGTTGGTTGAGTTGTCTCTGCGGGATCGAAAAGGGTCAGCGCCTCATTGGTGTTGACTTCAATGGTCGCAAGCTCTTTACGAAGAGCTTTGAGCTCTTCCGCTACCAACTCAAAACCATCAATGACCGACTCAATCGGCACGGGCAATGTCAAAGCCTCACTCGCCTGAGCGCCCGATCCATCATGCTTGGTATCTGTCGCAGTTACAGCAACAGAAATAGAGCCATTGAAGTTTTCTGCGGGCACGATACTGTAATCAGCCAAGTGCGCAGCAGGAATGTGGACATAGCCGTTGTCTAACACCAACGCAGATGTTTCACCGTTTTTATAAACAGAGAAGTTCTCGCCAACCAAAATGCTGACAGTAACGGTATCGAGCGTGCGCTCCAAATACGGCTTAACTACCAACAACTTACTCAGCGCAATCGGGGCATCTTCCTTGTATCCAGACACACGACCGAATTCAACTGTCGGCGCAAATGCCTTCTCTGCCACCGCAAAATGAACGGCAACCGCACTACCCGTCGTGAAGTTGGTATTTGGCGCAACGGCGGTATCAGATGCCAAACCAACGTCCAAGCCCAACGGACGAACACGCACAGAGAAGTCTGCGCCATACAAAGTGTCTGGCACGTTGATCTTGAAAACACCGTCTTCAGACGATGGCTTAAAGCGGTACCAACCATTGACCAATGACAAAGTGCCTGGCTCGATGGTGGACTCATCAAGGCTAGCAGTGCGACTACCCACTTTGATGAGCTCTAGGTCAGCTTTAGATACCTCAAGGTAATACGTCTCGGTTGGACCGACATCGTCCGAGTTGATGACTGTAGGCGTGACTTCAACACCGAAGACAGACTCAGACGCGTTCCAACTATCTGCTTGATTCCAACCTGAGGTCGTCACACTCAAGGTGACCGCGTCAGAGACGGGAAGAATTTGAATGGCTTGGTCAAAAACTGCGCTCTCATTCCAAAGAGCAGTACCCAAGAGAGACGCTTCAAATGAAGCGGCTTTCGCCGTGATCACCGGCGCTGTGGCGTCTTGCTCATTGGTTGCATAGTCTGCAGCAGGAAGCACTGACAACTTGGGCAAAATTTGCGTCAGTGTCAGGCCATTTGACTCGAACACACGCAACACAGGGCCGTGCGTGTCTGTTGCATCGAGCAGCGTGTATTCACAGCCCAAAGAGGCTGGCAATACAAAATTCCAGCCCTGTGGAAGCTCCAATGCGAGCGCCAAATGCTCAGAACCATCTGCGTCAATGAGCTGACCACGCAGACCCTGAACGAATTTTGCGAGTTCTGCGGCATCAGCAATCAAGCCAGACGACTTGTCTTCAACGCCTTGCGAATACAAAGCGTCTTCAAAGAAGTTGTCAAGGCTTGCCGCTGCGTTTGTGCTGATGACCTTAAAACCATCCGTACTTGGCGTGATGGTGATGGTGACGTTGTCTCGCGTCGTCGAGCTAGCCAAATTGGCATAGCGGCTTGTCGCAATGACGGTCGGTGTGATCGTGCCGCTGAAGTTGCCGGGCACCAGCATCTTCAAGGCAGAAAAATCTGCCGCACTGGCACTCAAGATCCATGAATCTTTGGCTGCACTGTAGTAACCAATCGGCGTTGTGTCATTGACAAATGAAACACCAGATGGGAGACCTCGAATTTCAATCGATCCGTTGACACCCAAGGAGCCTGGCTCGATGCCAAGATCCAATACAACCGATGTACGGACCGAGTCACCCACAGCCTCAGCAACTGATGTAGGAGCATTTGAGTCAGCAGGCGCGGCCAATGTAAGCGACAAATCGGGCGCTTGCGGCTGCACATAAACAGTCAACAAACCAACCTTCGCGCCTTCAACGGTCACTTCACTGGTGAGCGTATTTGTCACGGAGCGTTGCGCGACGTAGATCAAGTCATACTGACCAATCTCGTCCGTACCACCAGCACTGCGAGTGACTGTGACCACACCCTCGGAATTAAAACTAACCGACAAATCAGAAGGCAATGGCTTGCTGATGAGAACTTCAAAGCTCTCACTCAGATCAGACACGTCGACCCCAACTGGAGCCTCCACATCGACCATCGCAACGCCATCCACCACCCGATAGCCCAAGACATCGACATTCACAATCAGACCATCTGCTAGGCCTGAAGTCACCTGCAGCTTCATACCCTCAAAATAATTCTGAGCAGTAGAAGCTGGACCCTTTTCAAGCGTGAGCGTCCAAGTAGTTGGCGCTGTTGCGTCTTGAGTCTCTTGAGAAATAGTAGCCGTCGTGTTGCGAACACGACCGTCTAGCAAGCCCACGGCAACCAAAGACAAATCGCCAGACGAAGCCGTGTCGTTGGCCAGAACATTCTTAGATGCAACTGTGGCAACACCACCAACTGGCGCATCAATACTCAGAGTATCAGCAGTGGTCGTGACACCAGAGTCATCTGGCTTGCTAAAAGCCCACTTAGCAGCCTGCGTGGCAACCAAGGACTCAGTAGCAGCAGCGGAAAACTTACTGTTGAATGCAGTTGCTGTAGCTTGAGCCTCATCGCTACCAGGGACAAATTGCTTGGCAACGGCTTGAATTTCAGACAGCAACGTTTGCTGACCAATCGAAGCCCACGCTAAGTTTTCACCAGCCTGAACCGCAGCGGGGTCTTGACCCAACGCAAGCAAAGCATTGTTGACCACAGACATTGCATTGGCTGCAGCGCCAATCAAAAAGCCATATCCGCTGCCGTCCGAAACATCAGCCTCAGACATACCTGAATGAATCAGCGCAGACTTCAAGAAGCTAACACCAGCACCAGGATCATTACCCTCTACTGCATTGGTTAGCAACTTAGTGACTCCACCCTCACCAGCTGCAGCCTCTGTGATAGCAGCAAAAACGCTATCGAATACCGCTTTTTCGTCTGCGCCTGTGAGCTCTTGCACAAGCGCAGTCGCGTTATTCAAAGTCACCAACAACGACTGGCTGATGGTAAGAACAACCGCAGCCTGGGCAACGCTCTCGGGGTTTGCAGCATTGAGCTGAGCAACTGGGTCATAGCTCAGGTCGCTGAGATTCAAACCCGCCGCTTGTAAAGCGCCCTCACCGCCAGCTTGCGTGTAAAGCGTAGAGACTGGCGTGATGTAGTTGTAGCCAAGCGCGCCAACCATCATCTTGATGGGAGACAAGGTAGCGGTATCGAGACCGCCCAGGGAAACAATCTTGACGTCCGTTAAATCGAGCTTTGTTGTGAACGAATAACGGCCTGTGTCATCAGTACGCGCATAGGGCTCACCGTCATCCCAGCTGAAGTTTCCATTCAAGTCGGCAAAGACAGTTGCACCAGAAACGTAACCGTCAATCACAAAACCACTAACCTGCGCACCAGCAGCTTGCGCCAACGCAGCACCTGCGCCGCCACCAGAAGCCAGAGTCAGTCCAGCAACCGCAAAACCTGCAGGATTCCAAGCACCAAAGCTTGGCATCGCGATCTGCGGCGTCAAGGTAGGCAACTCTGCCAACACCTGAGCAGCCTCAGGCGACGCCTCTAGTGCCTTGGCAACCTCATAACTTACCTCATCGTTCAAGACAGAACGAACAGCTTGAGCCCCCGCCTCTGTTGATGTCGGATCAACCTTGGATGCACTGGCTGTCGCTTGGGCACTTGCAATCTCATCCTCTAAAACGGCGCGCAATGATTCGCGCGCTGTTTTAACTTCGTCTTGGACGGACTCTGCGACGTTGGTTGATGCATCATCAACACTGCCCTGAACAGCATTTTTTTGATTGAGTTCAAACCCTGCAGCATCCGCTGCTGCTATTGGCTGCAGCAGCTCCTCTGCAAGCTTCGATTTAGATTGCGCAGCACGTACCTCTTCGACCAAGAGCGCCATAAGTGGCAATGCTGCTGCAAGTTTTGAAAGATCCTTTTTTCCAGACGCAAGCGCACGAGCTCCCTTCTTGAGGGACCTCACGAGCTTGGAAGAGTTATTTTTCTTCTGTGTCATGGACAAAAAATGTTCGTTCGCTTTTTGTATAAATTTATCAGTTATGGGGAATTTATCACATTACTTATGAAAATGCTACGTAGTTCCCGAAATATTTTTTTCGGCACTTACCTAGTTGATATATATCAATTTGAAATCTGTATACAGAAGCGATCACTGATATGGTTTAGAATAGACTACTCAAGTTGATAAGTAGTTGTATTTATCTAACTCAAGCTTCAAAAATTGACAAACATTAATTCTTATTGCCACATCCAAAAATTGGTTCCAAGCACGGAAACCAAGGCTGCGGCATCGATGAAGACTGTTTCGTCATGGGTGAGTGTTGTAATTTGCACACTGGTGACAGGTGCCACTTGCGCAGTGGCACAGCCCACATCCCCCCCGAATATCAATACGAATGCGACTCTGCAGGCGAAAGTCAAGGCTTTTTTAGAGCCAGAAGCGGGTTTAAACAACGAGATACGTGCTGGCTTAGCGCGACTTGAACAGACTTGCACGTTTACCAATAAATCAAAATCTGCAGCTCCTGCCCCGCTGTTCAGCAAGAGCGCTTTGGTGCCTAAAGAAGTGGCTACGGCTCGACTCTTAGCAAATGAACAACAAGCCATCGCAGACAAGGCAATTGCCGAGTTTCGTAGCTCACATGCACTGAACATGAATCCTTGCTCTGCCCTACCCGCTTTTTTGCGTGTGAGCGAGCAGTGCTTGAGATATCAAGCTGACACAGAAACAGCACAAGCGGTTAGCCAAGCTTCACAGGCTTATTTTGGAGAGACGCTGGCCCGCTTTAAGAGTTACGAGGCAGCAGTGGACTTAGAAGCTAAGGGCTGTACACGCCCTGACTTTGCACACAAGCTGTGGGTTGCTGAGCAAGTTCACATTGTGCCCAAACTCAAAACATCAGGGCAGCTACTGTCCGATTTGCTGAAATAAGCGCTAACCTTGGTGGCACATGAAGCCCCAAAAAATCTTTACCTATTTCTCTGCCCGGTTGGACAACAGCGCCAAGCTCTTGGCGTTAATGGTTGTGACTGTGGCGTTGACAAGTCTGGCGATTGTGTTGTCAGCAGACTTTGTCAGAGAAAGGCGATTGAATGAGCTCCATGCAAGTGCTCAGCGCTATACCGCACAAGTAAAAGCGAAGATCAAAGACGAAGAAGAAAAAATCCTCAGCATCGCGTCGCTTGAAAAAGCAAATGACTTTGTCACATTCAGTGAGCGTGCCAAGCGACTGATGCAAGAAAACCCAAGCTATGTGCGCATAGAGCTAAGGGATGAATCCGGCATGCTGCTCGCCCAACGATAGTCTGCCAGCAGCAAAGAGATTTGGTCACCCACTGGGCGCCAGCAACTGCCTCCATCGGTCCTGTTAAGTTTTCTCAGAGCCAATGAACAGCAAAAAGTGTATTGGGCGCACAGCTATTCGCCATCAGGACAGAGCACACCTGAAATGGTGATTCCGGCAAAAGGGCACGATGTACTTTGGATTGTTCGAGTGGACACAAGTTACTGGTTACCCCCGCGCTCAGGGATAGATTTAAGCGCAAACCTTCAGGTGCGATTCAGCGAACAAGCGCTCGACATAGCTCCCAGTTCACTGACTGCAACTGATGCACTCGATCTTGCTGGCATCAAGTCGTACTTGGTGTTTACTTACCTTTCCACATCTGATTTAACCTTTGATAGAACCTCATGGATCTTGGCGGTATTGGGCTTAATTCTTTGTATTTTGCTCGTCAGATACGCTCTCGACTTGAAGCGCCATCGCACCGCTCAAGAGACCATCGCTCGTCAAGAAATGGCACTGGTGAAACAAAGCCAACTCAGCACCATGGGTGAGGTATCAACTGCCTTAGCACACGAACTCAACCAACCGCTGGCAACCATTGCCAACTATGTTGCTGCATGTGAGATGCGCATGAAAAGCCAAGGCTATGACGATCCAGTACTTGCTGATGCACTCTTGAATGCACGCAAGCAAGCCATGCGTGCGGGCGAGGTTGTTCAATCGATTCGAAACTACCTCAAGCGCAAGCCCAACGTCATGGCAGCCGTCGATGTTAAAGAAATGCTGCATGAGTTGTCGCCCATCTTATTGCTCTCGGCAAAAGAGCATCAAGCCAAGATGTCCATCGAATGCGAAAAAAATTTATGTGCCCGTATTGACCCTGCGCTACTCGAGCAAGTGGTTTTGAATCTCAGCCGCAACGGCTTAGAGGCCATGGCAAGTGTGGACCCAAGTCAACGATATATAAAGATCCATGCGCATACACATATCTCACAAAACGGCAGCACTTGGGTGAGAATCGATGTGGAAGATTTTGGCCACGGAGTCTCTGATGAGGACTCCCAACGCGTTTTTGAATCGTTCTTCACCACAAAGGCTGATGGCATGGGCATAGGTCTGAGCTTGTGTCGATCTGTAGCAGAGAGTTACGGCGGGCGCATTCGATGGCGCAACAACACCAAAGGTGGTGCAACTTTTTCTTTGTTTTTGCCTAAGCTGTTGACCGCATAATTCAGCCATGTCAGCTTTTCCACAACAACACCCCATTCAGCTCATCGAAGACGACATGGCTCTTGCACAAAGTTTGCTCATGTTGTTGTCAGCATCAAATTTCACATGTGTGCATTACAAAAGTGCGGAAGACTTTCTTTCAGCAGTCAAAAGCAATCCACAAGCTTTGCATTTGCCTACCTGTGTTGTGTCTGATATTCGTTTGCCCAAGCTATCGGGCATGGACATGATGGCCGTGCTGGCTAAAGAGTATCCAGATCATGTGTGGCCCATCATTTTGATCACGGGGCATGCTGACGTCGCAATGGCGGTGGATGCGATGCACATGGGTGCTTTTGACTTTTT
>JACCDG010915357.1_pt1 | contig 13447 bp, 14 predicted proteins | sample 7442471 | NCBI WGS metagenome assembly JACCDG01 (sample SAMN15323444, study PRJNA562643) | freshwater metagenome | isolation source: river surface water | place: USA:Blue River Watershed | collected 2017-08-17 | reverse complement strand
TTTAATAACTAACTAAATAAATGGCAAAAAAGAAAGAACAAGTTTCTACTGTAAGAATTAAGAAACACAGAAAGAAACGCCCTGGTGTACATTCTAAGAAAAAAAATTCAAGGTCTAAGAAAGGTAAAAATTACAACAAGCCTTATAAAGGTCAGGGTCGATAAAACAGAATACCATGTTAATAAAAAAAGGGGCTAAGGGCCCACATGTTACTAAGATTCAAAAAGCCTTGGATGCAGCTGGATTTTGGACATACGGAAAATTTACGGACACATTTGGACCAGTTACAGAAGATGCTGTGGAGAAATTTCAAGAAGCAAAAGGTCTAACCATAGATGGGGAAGTTGGCCCTAAGACTCTTGCAGCACTTGGTATAACAATTGACGAGTCTAAGGATTTACCTACATCTCCAACAGAAGATAATAGTTATAAGGATGTCACATTCCAGGGTTCTGTATTTCCTGACAAGCCTATTAAGACAAATCTTGTCATCAATCTTGGAAAAGAAATGACAAACGAATATTTGCCATCTCTTGAAATAGCTATGAATGGTCAACCAAAAGGTTTCAAGCTTCTTTGTACAATCATGGCTCATAAGGAAGGTTTTTATAGTGGCTCAAGGTCTTATAAGACAAATAATCCTGGAAATATTGGAAATACTGATAGTGGTGCAAATAAGAAAAATCTAACTCTTGTTGATGGAATTCTTCTTCAGAGAGATTATATACTAAGCATCGTAGATGGCAAGAATAAATCCTATCCTATGGGTCAGAAAAAGGTAATTAAACCTTACTATAGTCCAGAAATAGCAAAGAATGCTAAGACATATGGTATTAGTCCATATGTTCCAGGATATGAATTTGTATTCACTGGACAACTTGACCAATTTGTTAAGATATATTCAACAGGAGCAAGAGCTGGTAATGGTTATTTATCAATGATAATTTCTTACTTCAATCAAAATGGAATTACTATCGGACCAGATAGCAAACTCCAAGACATTATAAAAATAGACTAAATATGTACACAAGAGAACAAATAGAAGCCGCAGTTAAATCAAAAGGATATGTTTGGTTTGAAGATAACAACAATAAAAATTATGATGTAAATATTGTTGGCGTTAGAAACATGTCCACTGGAGATAAAGTAACAAATGTTTTTGATGACTTTATTACTATCTCATTCAAAGAGGATGGTCAATGGAAGTTTTATTGCTGGAACGCAACAACTGACCCAGGAAAAAAGGGTGTTATGGAATTTCATAACAAGAAGGGTGTTGCAAGACTTGTTCCTGGACAATACAGAAGAACATGGGCTGTTGATAAACATCAAGGAAAATATGATGCCCTATGCCAAAGATTAAATAATGTAAGTGTCTGGAGAGATTCTGATAAGGATTTAGTTTTTGAAAACATGCTTACTGATACTGGAATGTTTGGAATAAACATTCATAAGGCTGGACAAGACTCAACATGGGTTGAGAACTGGAGCGAGGGATGTCAAGTATTCAAGAGAGTTAAAGACTTTGATGTATTCATGTCAATATGCAAAAAGGCAGCTAAGATACATGGAAACTCTTTTTCATATACCTTGTTAACATCAGAAGATATTAAGTAAATGGAGAATTTCATTCGAAAAATAGTAAGAGAAATCCTTTCTGAGTGCTTTAGTATTAATGAATCTGTAGATGAAGATACATTATATAGAATGCGTGACTTTGGAATGGATGAAGATGATATTGATTCGAATGGATATGTAACACTATATCACGGAGGAATTGAAATTCCTGATAGATTAAACCCTGACGAAATATTCTTCTTAACAAACCACTATGAGACAGCTGAGGATTATGCCAGAATAAGAGGTGACCAAAAAGGTGTTCCAGGAGAAGTTTTTACAATAAAAGTAAGACCTGAAGATGTTAGCTGGAATACTGGGAGTGGGGAAATTGAATTTGACCAAGGTGGATTAATTAGTAGAAGAAATGGCTTTCTAACTATAATTCCAAGAACAGAAGAAAATATTGATGTTCCAATCAACATCGGTGATGAAATTCTCGGTGGTAAATTTAAGAACAAGAAAATAAAGGTTAAGAGTATTGATAAAAATGAAAAAGGAGACATTACCGTAAACGATAAACCTCTCCTTAAATTCAGAATTCCGAAAAAGAATTAAACAATTCTACCAAAGTCTCTTTTACCGACTTTAATTATTTGGCCAGCCTGGATTTCATCGTTCTCGCTGGCTTTTTTTTCGTCAATCTTCACTCCACCCTGAACAATTAATCTCCTGGCTTCTGACTTACTGCAGTTTCTAATCTTAATAACGGCATCGAGCAGGTCATCAGCCTCTATATTATCAATTTCATCTGGAAGCTCTTTGTTTTGAATTGTGTTCTCAAATTGTTTCAAACATGTTTCGGCCATTGATGTATCAAACAATTGTTCAACAATATCAAATGCCATTTTCTTTTTTCTGGTCATTGGATTTAATTCCTTATTTGAGTCAGTAAGAAGTGGAATCCACTCTTCCATTACAACATCGGATATACTCATACACTTTCCAAATATATCAGTTGGGTCCTCATCAAGAAAAATACAATTTCCAAGTGATTTACTCATCTTTCTTCCGTCTGTTCCATTTATAATTGGAGCGAAAACACATACTTCTGGCTTCTGGCCATTAATCTCTTGAAGTTTTCTTGCAACTTGGAAGTTGAATAATTGGTCTGTTCCTCCAATTTCAATCTCAGATTCAAGAATAACAGAATCGGTTCCTTGTAATATCGGCACAATAAGTTCATGAACTCCTATAGATGTTCCGTTTTCCATTCTCTTAGCAAAGCCATCTCTCTTTGTCATTTGTTGAACTGTGAAGTCGCTAACTATTTTCATTAGCTCTGGAACTGTCATCACGTTGAATGCATCACCATTTCTAAATACTTTAAATCCTGGCTTAAGAATTGAATTTACCTGACTCAATATTTTGTCGGCATTTTTTTCAACCTCTTCCTTGGAAAGAATTGGACGTGTTTCATCTCTTCCAGATGGGTCACCAAGTTGGGCGGTAAAACTTCCCAATACAATCGTTACATCTTTTCCAAGCTCCTGCATTTTTTTAACTATCCTTAATGGAACCATGTGTCCAAGGTGTAATCTATGGAATGTGGGGTCTATACCAAACTTAACTCTATTAAGTCCTTCAAAATTAGAACCTTCTGGGAAAACTTCAAATAACATAAATTCAAAAATATATTAATTATACGAAAAATAAACCAGATTGTTACAGATTTAGAACGTTCAAAGCACAATTTTGACTTTTTATTACTATTTATAATAAAATCACTATGAAATGGACTCCAGAGGATGAGAAGTTTTTAATAAAGCATTATCCAACAATTGATAACAAAAAATTATCAAAACAACTCGGAAGAACTGAGACAAGCTTAAGACATAAAGCCAAAGTTCTTGGTATTCAAAAAAACAAAGAATACATGGATGGGTACAGGAAAAATCCAAAAATAAAATACAATTATATAGACCTTTCTTTCCATGAGCTTAAAGAAATAGCCTTAAATTACAAAACAAAAACTGCATTTTCTATAGGAAATAAAACTGCGTATCAAAAAGCAAAGAGACTTGGCAAAAATCAGTTCAATGAAATATGTTCACACATGATTGACCAACAATTTAGCCTCCCTCAGTTGATAATGAAATACGTTCTAAACAAGCTTCTAAAAGAAAGTGGCCAATACAATACAAGAGAAGCAATTTCCCCTTATGAATTAGATTTATATTACGAAAAATATAAACTTGCTTTTGAATATGATGGCAAAAAATGGCACGAAGACAATGATAACGATGAAATCAAGAATGATATGTGCAAAAAAGCTGGAATTACCCTCATAAGAATTAAAGAAAAAAACAAAGACAATCATTATCAAGATGTCTCAAATCAAATAATTGAAAATCTTGATACTATTAACAAAACCTCCAGCAACAATATCACAAAAGAAGATGTTATATCAATTGAATATAATGGCAAAGATATTTTTTCAGAAATTTTAGACGAAGACTCCATTAAAAAAACAATCTCAAAATATACTTTTTACAAAGATTTCAGAGCTAATGAAAATGCTTTGTATATAAAGCTAAAAAGAAGAAAATTATTGAAAATATATACCTCAGAATTAATTAGAGATAAAAATGATAAATACAGAAACAAATAATATTAGTATTTAACTCCATCTATGTAGATGAATTTATCTGTGTTTTTAATTGCACCAAAACACTTAAACCCTACTGTTTCTAATTGGTCTTTTAATTCATCTTCTCTGCCTTCCCATTTACTCGCTGGTTCACATACAAAGATATTACCATAAGTCTTTAGTGTTCTATATGCTTCCTTGAAATAATCAACATGATTAGAACCCATTAATGATAAAGAGAAAACAGCTACATCCAATACTCCATCCTCAATCGGCACATTTGCAATGTCACACGCAGTTACATTATCATCTACTGCAACATGGTCAAATGCATTAACCTTGTTTGGTATCTCTTTAGATAATAGATTTTCTCCACAACCAAAATCACCTACAATCCAATCTGGTCTTACTTTAATCTTCTTAGCAATTTCTAAATATGGAATCTCAGACCATGTTTTTCTTTTTTCAGAATAAAGTGTATGATAATAATACCACTCAGATGGGTCTTTAGAAAGTCTTTCATGTGTATTGTTAGACCTTGATACACTCCATTTCTTATTCATGTCTGAAAAGTCTCCTAATTGGTTTTTGTTGCGTTCAATCTGTTTTGGATTGAGAGGAATCATTAACTCTTCCCTTTCAAATGTAATAATATCACCACCCTGCAATCTATTAACCCAATCTGTAAGCTCTTTTTTAGCGTCCTCAACTAATTTACTCCTGGATGGTAATAGATTTTTAGGAACACGACCATCAACAGCGAGGTCAGCCAGTGTTGCTTTAAATCTGATTATGTTATGTCTTCTTTTATCCCAACTCCAAATACCATTATCCAGTTGAATTGTCACTTGCGGAATGTAAATATTCACATTATCAAAATTAGAACCTTGTCGATTAACACGACCAACCAATTGGTCATATTCACTGCTTGTCCAAGGCAGCACAATTGGAATAAGTGTATTACACACATACTGAATTCCGTCAACACCAGTTCCTACAGGAGCAGAACCAATAAGTACATCTACTTTACCCTCCTTAAAAGGTCTTAGACCACTCTTATCTTGTCCAGTATAATAACCCACTGTAAACCCAAGGTTTTTGATGTACTCACCAATTATTTGACTAAATTCTGTTACATAATGTGTGTAAACAAGTGTTCCTTTTTTAATTTTATCTGTGATTGCATCAAGCTTAGTTTCTATTAATACGCTCTCAAAATCAACCACAGCGCCTCTTGGTATCTTAATTATTTTCTCTGATAAATGTGAACCATCTACTTCAATTATTTCTTCATTAACTGATATTCCATAATTTGGCTTATAACGAAGACCATGACGAGTTAAAGCTTTATACATCTCAATTCCATTGATGATATTCTCTCCTGTTTCAAGTTCATTGTGTACTTCACCAGTTAACAATTCAATTAACTTCTTAGGTTCAGTTAAATTATTAATCACTGGCGTTGCAGACATTGCCATCACCAATAATTCTTCATTATTATCAGAAGCGTGTATAACCAATTTATTGATTACATCTCTTCTGGTAGATTGCTCGTCTTCATCTCTTTGTTTAACAGTCTGAACTTCATCCAAAATAATGTAATCAATTTTGTTATTCTTCAATAACTCAAATACAACATATTCACCATCCTCTTGTTGGAATGTTTCATAGTTAAGTACAAAATAGTTGTTGTTACCATCATTGAATGTGACGTTTGATTTATCTACCACAGTATATAACTTGGGGTCTGTGTAATCAAGAACTCTCTTTGTATAGACCTTATTGTTAGTGAAGTATTCGTAAACAGAATTAACCCAACCTTCAACTGTTGCATTGTTACAAATGATAAGTGTATTCTTGGCACCAGCGTAGCGACCAGAGAATATTGCAGAAAGAGTTTTTCCTGCACCAGTTCCAGACCAATTACCATATCTAAGTTCTTTCATAAGACGATAGGTCACCAACTTCTGCATTAGATTTGGTTGGTGCTTAAATATGTAATCACTTGGTGACTGAATCTTGCTCACTTCCTCATATTCCTCAAAGAACCAATTCTTGATAATCGTGAATCTTTCACCACCAGTTTCTTTTCTAAATTTAGAAAGGTCAACCTTATTATTAAGAACACGATTCCACAACTTCTTCAATTGATTCTTCATTAAGAATTCTACATTTTCATCATCAAGTGAAGCTGTCACCATGTTATTATCATACATATGTAGTTCTTGAATCGGGTTAAGTGGTTCAAGTTCCTCTTCTTCTGTTTCTTCGGTCACATCTGATGTATTACCTTCTCCAAGATTTTCTTCGAATTCTAATTCTCCACCAATTACTTCCGATTCTTCGAATTCTAATTCACACTGACCTTCAAGTTCAACAATTATGTTATTTACAACATTTTGTCTTTCACGTGTTCCAGCAGCAGAGGAAACGAGGTCTTCAAGGCGACCAAGTTCTTTAATTTTCTTTGCAAGATTGTTAGAATTAATGATTGTAATTAATTCGACTGAATCAAGATTTGTTAGTTCTGATTGAAGTGCTTTTATATAATTAAGTGCAATATTTTTTGTCCAAAATGTTTTATAAAAATCTAAAAAATAATTCCAACCAATCCATTTTTCTTTATAAACATAGTCAGGATTTCTTGGTATGTAATTAGGCAAATCATTTTTAGATATATAATCATACCAATCTTGTGAACTTTTCAAATTAAGATTTTTTGCAAATTTTCTCGCCTCATCAAAAGAAGCCCACTCTATATTTCTAACCCAAATATTTCCACTTCCCAAAAAATCACCCCAATTAGTCCACTCCTTTTTATAAACAGATTGTGGAGTAGAAGGTATATTTTTAGGCTTTTTATCAGATTTACAAAATTCTTTCCACTCTTTTATGTTTTTTAAACCTAATTGTCTTGCAAAATTTTTAGCCACATCAAAATGAACAAAATCATATAACTTATATCCCAACCAATCTTCAGTAGATACCCAATCTTCTTTATAAGTTCTATATGGTTTACAGGGTATATCATTTGGTTTATTTTTTCGCCACCACTCATTCCATTCTTTTTGATTTTTTAATCCCAAATTTCTCACATATTCCCTGGCTTCTTCAAATAACAAATATTTTTTTAGATGGTCAGCAATTTTACCTGTACCAAGCCAATCGCCCATCGAAATCCAACCTTTATTTTTATATGTTGCATTGGGGGTTGATGGTATATTTTTTGGTTTTTTCCCAGAATTACAAAAATCCGACCATTCTTTTTGATTTTTTAATCCTAATTTTCTTACATATTCTCTTGCCTTTTCAAATGAAATCATTTTACTAACAAAGTGTATATTCGATGTATAATCAAGCCAATCTTCAAAGGAAACCCAGCCCTCATTTTTATATACCCTATTGGGGTTTTGTGGTATATTTTTAGGCTTTTTACCAGATTTACAAAACTCTTCCCATTCTTTATAGCTTTTTAGACCTAATTGTCTCGCAAAATCTCTTGCCTCTTCAAATGGAAGTCTTATTTTTCTTTTTTCTTTATTAGAAAGCTCATTATTTCCGAGAAAATCTCTCCAAGAAATCCATCCATTATTTTTATATGAGTTATTAATATTTTTTGGAATATTTTCAGGATTATTTTTTCGCCACCATTCATCCCATTCTTTTCTCGTTTTTAATTTTAATGGCTGAATTTGTTTTTTAATATCATCTAATGACAAATATTCTTTTAATTGGTCAGCAATTTTACCTGTACCGAGCCAATCGCCCATCGAAATCCAACCTTTATTTTTATAAAATTTTCTTGGGTCTATTGGTATATTATGTGGTTTATCACCTTTTTTGCAATATTCTTTCCATTCCTCAGTAGACTTTAAACCAATTTTATGAACAAAAATTTTAGCCTCTCCAATTGAAAGGTGGTTTTTAACATTACTACAAGAACACCTTCTTCCCATTAAGACATATCTCGCCAATATTTCATGCTCAGTTCCAAACCTTTTGTCAATAACTATAATTTTACAATTAGCATTAACGTATACAACCTTCGAATAATCATAATCATCATTCCAATGTCCAGAATCTTTTAATTTCTGCAAAAATTCTTCAGTCTTCTTGTCTCTCATACCACAAATATAAAACAAAATCCCCAGATTTCTCTGAGGATTATTCAAATAAATGTTTCAACTTGAAGCAGGTGCAAGATTCGAACTTGCGACTCCTTATGGGAGCTCCAGCTTATGAGACTGGTGAGATGGGCCTCTTCTCTAACCCGCAGTGCCGAGAGTGGGACTCGAACCCACAATTCCGCAAGGAGCCCGCTTATGAGGCGGGTGCAATTACCACATCTGCTCACCTCGGCATGTGATGGGATAAAGCTCCCATCAGGCTTTTTATCTTTCAAGCGTTGGATACTTAGCATCCATTTGCTCAATCACGTGATATGGACTTCCACGTTCAACGTATTGAATGTTAAAGAATCCATTCTCTTCTTTTATAACAGATTCTTTTTCTGTGACTGAACCTGTATACTTTCCATCGCCTTTTTTATGTTCGATGTTTCCACTTGCTGGATTGTAACTACCCCAATCTCCACCTCTACCGTCTCCGATTGGTTCAATGTAATACTTTTTTCCAGTTCTAAATGAATAGACAATATGTCTACCCGTTTCTTCTGAATTGACCAAGAAATTCTTAATCACTTCATTTGTTACCCCTTTTTCATAACCCTCGTTTTTAATTGTTAAACTTTTGTTCATTTATAAAAATAAAAAAATAAATAGGGAAAGTCAAGGTGAGCTTATAATCACTGCCTCTTTCGAGGCAACGATAGGAGTCGAACCTATGTTAACCGAAGTAACTCGACCTTTCGCCACTATTTAATTTTTTTGAGCAGGTAGACGGGCTCGAACCGACACTATTTCACATTGGAAGTGTGATGCCATACCAATTAGGCGATACCTGCAAATACGAAAGCTTTTTTGCACAGGAGCTTTCATGGAAAACCTGCGAGAGCAGATGGTGGGATTTGAACCCACGAATTCCTGATTGGAAGTCAGGTGCAATGGACCAGGCTATGCGACATCTGCAAAATAGAGAGGTAAGTATGACCAGTAAACTGACCGCCCCCTTTAGCCACTTGGATACCTCCCGATTTTCCAATTTGTCGGGAGGGCAGGATTCGAACACTGCGTAGGAGATTTCTCCAGCGGTTTTACCAATAGAAGTAACTATATCAAATAGCCTCTCTTGAGCGAAAAATGAGATTCGAACTCACGACCCTAACCTTGGCAAGGTTATGCTCTACCAACTGAGCTATTTCCGCATTCTGCCAAGCAACCATTTAGACACCTGCGCTTGGCAATATTTAGGTGTGTTCTTACTTATCGGATTCTTTTTGTCGCTGCTTTTTGATGTCCTCTTGGGCCATCTTAAGTTTAGTAGCAAATTCCATATAAGCTATAATTTTTTTTATATCCTCATATTCATCACTACAATTACATTTTTTTCTCTCTCTCTTTTTCATTTTTAATCCTCCTCTTAAAAAAACAAATAGGGTAAATTGACTTGGGAACGTTAGGCACTCTAACCACTAAGCTACAGGAACAATTGTTTTATTTGTGTTCCCGTCAGGATTCGAACCTGAGCCTCCCGCTTGACATGCGAAGTAACCCGACTGTCTCGCCACTATTTAATTTTTTGTCTGATGAGCTGGATTCGAACCAGCGTGCTCCTGCGTCCAAGGCAGGCGAGATAAACCTAACTCCTCTACCACCAGATTTTAAATTTAACAATATTTCAATGAACTATTTCATTTGTCGGGATGGCCAGACTCGAACTGACGACCTCTTGGTCCCAAACCAAGCGGAATACCAACTTTCCTACATCCCGTTTTTGATTGGTTATTATTTCATACTACGTTGGGCCAATCACACCAACCTTTTGTCTGGAGAAAGGGATTCGAACCCTTGGTAGACACAACCTGAGTGCCCACACTGGTTTCCAAGACCAGCCACTTTAGCCTTACTCGTGCATCTCCAGATGCAGTTTATAGTTCTTCAACTTTTGTGGAGAATAACGGAGTCGAACCGATGACCTTCTGATTGCAAATCAGACGCTCTCGCCAGCTGAGCTAATTCCCCAATGGTCTACGTTTACCGCTGCAGTGGTCACGGAGGTACGCAGTCACCTTTATTCCGTATTATGTGAGGGAGGTGAGATTCGAACTCACTCAGGCGTAGCCAACAGTTTTACAGACTGCCCCAGCTCTCCAGCTCTGGCGCTCCCCCAATTTTTCCGACTATTTCTTTAATTTTCAGTTTGCGGAAGTCGGAAGACAACCTATCTGCTATTCTTAATGGTGGAAGGAGCTGGAGTCGAACCAACACACCTCAAAAAGAGGCTCAAGTGTACTGCTTGAGTTGCTTTCCGAGCCAGGTGATTGTGTATTGCACACACAAACATGACTTGCAAATGCCACCCTTCCATATTTCGTGGAGATGAAGAGACTCGAACTCTCATAATCTACAGTGCAAGTGTAGTGCCCAGCCAGTTGGACCACATCCCCATTTTGTAACACAATGTTTACTTTCTTCTATCAATGCTCAGATATGCATGATAATTAGAGTTCATTGTAGGATTGATATATCTGTTCACAATCTCTGTTACAATTTTTTAGACCCACATTCCCCCAGAACCTAAAAATTCTGAGTAATCGTCAAGGTCATCATTTTCACAATTGACCTCTTGAGTCTTTTCATTCAACATTTCAAAGTACTTTCGATTCCTAATTTCTTTTTTCTTTTCAATTCTATTCTCAAAATCTTTGAGAAGAGAACTTGGAATCTGGATGTTCCTCTTTTGGAACTCTTCCAATATTTCTTCTTTTGTAAAGGTCCAGTCAACAATTCCGTCACTCCACTGGTCAACCCAAAGCCCCCAGGATTTTTTTCCAGTTATTACACCCTTCAAAATATTAGAGTGTCTTGTAATTGGAACTTCTCCTTTTTTGTATTCTCCGTTCTCAAGTTTTCTGAAGCAAAATTTTCCTTCATCTTCATTAATATCGAACTTCGTTTCTACTTTTGAACCGCAGAAAGTTAAAATTCCACTTCTGTAGCTATTCAGAAAGAAGTTGAAGATTTCATTGAAGTTGTCAGAATATTTTCTGAGCTTCCTGTGTGTCTTGCTTCCAATTTCTTTCTTCCTTTCTTCGATTCTTTCTTGCCTGGTTAGCTTCGTGCGTCCAAGCTGTTGCCTCCTTGACTTTTCATTTTTCTAAATTTATAAATTATTAAACTCTTTTTGCAACTCAAGAATCTTTCTTTGATGAGATGGAATATCAATTTCTTTTGTTGAAGAATCTTTCTTCGTTAAAGCAATTCTCATTTCATCTTTCAATTCATCAATTCTTTCTTGCAACTTTTTTCTCTTTTTGTCAACTTTTCCCATCTCTTTTATTGTTGCAGTCATGATGGGAGTCGAACCCACTTTTTCGTTTTACCTACTTACTACCGTGACAGGGTAGCGCACCAACCGTTATGCGCCATGACTATTTTTATTCATATAATTCTACATAGTTTTTTCCATATTTTTTAATCACATAATCAAAAGTATATTTTAAATCTTTTTTATACAAAACCTCAATTTTATGAGGGAAAAACTTTAACTTAGCTTCTAATCTTTTAGAGTTATAATTTTTAATTTCAACATATTCTCCATCAATTATAAAATCTGGATAAAACAGACTTTTTTTATTTTTAAAATTATATTCAAATCCAACTTTATTTCTTTCAAATATTATTCCGTGTTCCAAATTGTAAATCACCCAAGCCAACTCCCAACTACTATCACACCAATAATCTTTATACCACCCACTTTTTCCTCTACTTGAGCCCTCTCTAAATCCTCCAGAGCACTTCTTCCAACATTCAGAGTGATATTTTCTTGTTTCATTTTCTTTGTGAACAATATCTTTTCCACAATGCAGACAAGGCGTTTCTACTCTTTTTACTTTTTTCTTCCCACCGCTGTTTTTCTTTTCAATTCTATTTGCTAATTTTACTTTTTCAGAATTTTTAGCAGATAAACTTTTTTTCTCTTTATCTTCATTACTCCAATCTCTACTGTTAGCGCAACTTCTGGAGCAAAAATATTTATCTTTTTTAGGAGATATTACATTATATTCCCTAATTTCAAATTCTTTATTACACTTATCGCAATTAACATTAAAATTTTTCCATTTATTGCTTTTTTTCTGTTCTCTTTTTTTAATACTTTCTTTAGACCTTTTCTTTCCAGTCCACTGATGAGTATTTTGACAACTTACACTACAATACTTGTTTTTTACATCTTTTCCACAATTTAAACACTTATTCATATCTATTACTATTTTAATAACAATAATAAATATGCGGTAAAAAACAAAATCGAACCCTAAAAGTTAATTATTGCTTTTTGCGGTCTATCACGGATTCGAACCGAGAGCACATCATAGACAGTGATGCATGTTAGCCATTAACACCAATAGACCGAATATTTAGAGGAAAATTAGAGAGAGTTTTTTTTGAGATTTCCAATAATCGAAGTAACTCTTACTCTTCACCATCTAAATTTCTTATGCTTCTTACTTAGGACAAGGTTGGGCTCGAACCAACGACCTGGAGGCCAAAATCGCATGTGCTGGGTGCCTCCCACTCTATCCAACTTGAGCTATCTCGCCCTAAGTCTTCCACATCCTACTCAATAATCATAATTACTTCGATACTTGTTTGCTTTTACTTACAATGTTTTCCCTTTTGGCCTGTTCACCCTTTCTGATGACTCACGTTTTTTTGGGATAGCCCATGCGATTGTTACCAATCAGTTCCACATTATTTTCTCAACAACTTTTCACTCCGCTTTCTGATTATTTTTCAGAAAATTTTCCAATATGTCAATTTTTCCCTTTCGGATGGCCCTTGAGACGTTTCCCAGGAGCCACAAACAAAAAAAGCCTGATTCTTTTTGGAATCAGGCTTCAACTTTTGTTTTGAATATCTTTTATTTCATCAAACGCTAAGTTTAGTCATACCGATTCCGTTCCCAGGGCAATCATAATCTGCCGCAGGTGCCCCCATATAGCCTTTCGGGCTAACTGAAGTAGAAACCATGTATGTATTAACTTTTTCCATTTGAACTTTAATTCTTTTTTTAGTAAATAGCAGAAAATTTCTTTTCCGTGCTAACTTCTACGCAAATGTA
>JACCDG010364822.1_pt1 | contig 13453 bp, 6 predicted proteins | sample 7442471 | NCBI WGS metagenome assembly JACCDG01 (sample SAMN15323444, study PRJNA562643) | freshwater metagenome | isolation source: river surface water | place: USA:Blue River Watershed | collected 2017-08-17 | reverse complement strand
AATTATTAGAGATACTTGGCCTGGTCTTTACAGATTGACTCACATGCATTATAATGAGGAAAAGGATGTAAAAAATGACCGAATACTGGATCGTAACAGAGAATAAAACTGGAAGAGTGATTGCACATTGTGGTGATCTTAATGATGCAATGATGATGGTTTCCTTTGATCCAACAAATCGTTCATACAAAAGAAATCGTATTCTTTTGGATCAAGTGATTGATGTAACTTCTACAACTGATAAACAACTTCCTGGACAGATTGGACTACCTTCTGGAAAAGTTGATAAACTTAATCCTTATATGCAAAAACTTTCAGAAGGTGTTGAATTGCCTGTAATTGTATGATTAAAAAAATTAAATCTTTTTTTGAAAGAGATAAAGATATTACGTTGTATGATGAGTTTCATTATATTCATATTACCTTAAAAGAATTATTGAAAGTTATAAAAACTAAAAATAAATAATCATAAGTCGCAGATACCTATGGTTCCCTTCCATAATCCTAAAGAATATGTCTTTAATCTTCATACAACATCAAGTTCTGAAGCAAAGCGATTATGGAGAAAACATATAAAAGAAAGTTGGGATAATAAGTGTGCCTATTGTGGATCTGATGAGAATCTTACAATTGATCATATTATTCCCCAATCAAAAGGAGGAGAAGATGTTACCAAAAATGTAGTGTGCTGTTGCCACGATTGTAATCAATCAAAGGGTCACGAACACTGGAAGTTATGGTACGTTCAACAATACTTTTATGATGAAGAAAGGTTTAATAAAATAGAAGAATGGATAAAACCAGACTCTCCAAAAAATCTTTATACTTATCGTCCAAGAAGAATAATGCAACTTGAATAAATAAATGAAAGCAGTAAATACTGCAGTTTTGATAAATAACGAATACAATAAATGTCAACTCCAATCAGGATTAGAAGATCTGCTATACCTGGTAAAAAACCTACAACAGGTCAATTACTAAGTGCTGAATTAGCATACAACACTTATGACGCAGAATTGTATGCTAAAAGAGAAAGATCTGGAATTGGAACTGATATTGTTCGTATTGGTGCTGGAGCAACTGTTACAAATATTTTATATGTCACAAAAGACGGAAACGACACAAACACAGGAAAAAAACTTGGAGACGCAAAAGCAACAATTGGAGCAGCACTCTCAGAATCAACAACAGGAACAGTTATTAAAGTTAGTGCTGGATCTTATCTAGAAAATAATCCGTTAATTGTCCCTGAACAAGTTTCAATTGTTGGTGATAGTTTAAGAGAGGTATCAGTATCACCATTGAATCCCGATAAAGATCTATTTTATGTAAGCACTGGTAATTATATTGCAGAAATGTCTTACACTGGAACATTGAATTCAGGTAAAGCAATTTTTGCATTTAATCCTGATAAACCAGTTTATAATGATCAATCACCTTATATTCAAAACTGTACCAATTTTATTCCTAATAGTATTGGAATGAAAATTGATGGTAAGTATTCAATTGGACCAACAAAATCAATGGTTCTTGATTCCTACACTCAATATAATCAGGGTGGTATTGGAGTCTCAATTACCAATGAAGGTTATGCCCAGTTGGTTTCTTTGTTTACAATTTGTAATGATGTTGCAGTATTTTGTGGATCTGGTGCTGCTTGCGATTTAACAAACTCAAACTCTTCTTTTGGAAACTATGCTCTTGTATCAAATGGAGTAGGTCCAAAGAAATATACTGGAATTGTTACAGAAAGCGTAGCATCAAATGGTGATACTTTCGTTTTAAATTTAAATACACCAACTTTTAATATAGTGAATGCATATTATGATAATACTACAGGTTTATTAACTGCTTACACTGACCAACCACATAAGTTTTCTGTGGGAATGGGTATTACACTTGCAGGACTTGGATTTACTTGCCCATCTGGTCCAGGAATTGTAACTTATCCAAGTGGAAATTATGGTTATGTATTTGAAACAAAAACAGTTGCACCAGGAAGATATTTTGATTCTTATAATTTAATTCAAGCAAATAAGAGAGAAATACAAGACAAATCTCTTGCAGCAATTGCATTGGATCATCCTGATTTTTATTTTCCTGGAGATGAGCAAACAAATTTAAGATCAAGATATTATGATTCATATAGACTAATACAAAAAAATAAACAAGAAATTGTAGATAAATCTCTCGCATCAATTGCGGTTGGATTTCCATCTTCATTTAAATTTCCAGATGATCCTATATCATTTGTCCAGAATAGATTTTATGATGCATCTGGATTAATTCAAAGAAATAAACAAGAAATTATTGATAAGTCAATTGGTGCTATTGCAATTGCACATTCAGATTTTTATTTTCCCGGAGATTTCCAAACAAATTCTAGATCAAGATATTTTGATTCTTATCGTTTAATTCAAAATAATAAAGATGTAATTGTTTCAATTGCTTGGACTAATACAGTTAATGAATATCCAGAAATTTCTACAACTGAAGGAAAATGTAAAAGAGATCTTGGATTTTTCATTGATGCGATTTCAACTGATGTTTTGACTGGTGGCAATAACTATTCTAGAGGATTTACTCTACAGTATTTTGATAATTCTGGAAATCCAATTTCAAATGGTCTTTTAGATGAAGAAATTCAATCTAATTATGCATTTGTTCAAGCAAGAGAGTTAATGAAACAGGCAATCACCAATACTCTTGTTGGTGCTACCTATAGTGATCTTACCATCACTGCAGATCCATTAACAGGATCTAATACTGATCCATTATCTTGTTCTGATGTTCAATCTAATATTGATAATCTTGTTGGAATTGTAACTACAATTATTGGGGTAGGAAATACAAGTTTATTACCTTCACCAAATCTTGGATATTTTGTTGGTATTGGAACTACAAGTTCTCCTGGTGGACTTAAATGTGCTAGAGATGTTGGATTTTTAATTGAAGCAATTTCTACTGATGTATTTACTAGTGGTAATAAGTATTCTAGAGACTTTACATTACAATATTTTGATAATTCTGGAAATCCAATTTCAAATGGTTTATTGGGAGAAGAAGCACAATCAATTACTGCTTTTAATGCTGTTAGAGATTATGCTAAAAAGGCAGTTACTAATCAATTAAATGTAAAAAATATTGGAATTAGTTCTGGACCATCAGTTTATGGGGGACCAGGAATTGCTTATACTGTTTATCAATCAGGAAATCCAGATGCCTGTGCTGATGTTCAGTCAAATATTGATAATCTTATAGGAATTGTAACTTCTGTAATTGGTGTAGGAAATACTGCAATTCTTTCAACCTTCTCAGAAAATCTTGGTATATCTACAGCGAATAAGTGCGCTAGAGATCTTGGTTATTTGGTTGATGCGATTTCTACAGATGTATTTACTGGTGGAAACAAATATTCAAGAGATTTTACTAAATTTTATTTTGATGGTCCACTATCTGTTGGAATTGGAACTTCAGAAAGATTGCAGTCAGTATATGCATTTAATACTTTAAGAGATTATGCAAAGAAAGCAATTACAAATCAATTAAATTATAAAGAAGTTGGTATTAGTTCTGGTCCTGCTAATTATAGTGTTGGTGGTCCGAATATACCAGTTCTTCCATCTGGAAATTCAGATTCTTGTACCGATGTTCAAGATACTATTAATACACTTGTAGAAATTGTAACTACAGTAATTGGCACTGGAGATAGTGAATATTTAAATACTTTTAGCGAAAATACAGGTACATTTACAACTGGTGGTAATAAATGCTTTAGAGATATTGGATATTTAATTGACAATCTTTCGTTGGATGTAAGAGATTTTACGAATGAAAATATTCGCAATTTTATTGCAGGTTATTTTGATGCAAATGGTAATCCTCTTATTAATGGAATAGTTGGTGAAGTTGCCGAATCGACTACTGCATTTAATGCGGTTAGAGATTATGCTAAACAAGCAATTACAAATCAACTTAATAATAAAGATCTTACAATTGCTGCAGATCCTTTAACTGGTTTCAATACTTCTCCAAATTCTTGTGCAAATGTTCAAACATTTATTGATAACTTAATTGCTACAGTAACTTCTGATTCTGTTGGAGTTGCAACATCTAAATTAAATCTTCCATCAGTTTCAATGGCAAGTACAGTATTTACTTGTAATGTTGGACCTTCAACTTTACCTCATACATATGTTTCTGGTGGAACTGCAAAAATTAATATAATTAGACCTTTTGATGGTCAAGTTGTATATTTTGGAAATTTATATTATACTGTAGGAAAAATTACGATAATTGATGGAGGATCTGGATATAGTGAAAATGCAAATATAACTATTGATGAACCCGTTGTTGGATGGGGAATACCTGCTACTGCAGTTGCTGAAGTTAAGAATGGATCAGTAGTTTCTACGGAAATAGTTTCAAGCGGAAGGGGATATACAAACGTTCCAAGAGTTCAAATTAGTGCTCCTAGTGTTGGAATAAATACAGCAAAAGCAGTAGTAGAATTGATTCCTTCATATTATGCAATAGTTTCATCAACTCCTATTTCTTCGGGAATTTGTACAATTACTGTTTCTGATAATGTACCATACGCTGTTGGTGTTGGCACAGAAGTTAAATTTTATAAACAAAGTAGAGTTCTTGCTTCTGGACACTCTCTTGAATACATTGGTTCTGGTACTAATATTGAAAAAGCACTTCCCGCTGGTGGTGGTGTTCCAATACAAGATAATGAAACAGTTACATTAAATGGTGGATTAGTGGTTTTTACAAGTACCGATCAATCAGGAAACTTTAGAATTGGTGATGGTGTTATTATTAATCAGCAAGCTGGAACTATTTCTGGAACTTTTTACTCAAAGAGTTTGTTTTCTACTATAACACCATTTATTCTAGCACTAGGAGGAGATTAATAAATGGCATTAGCACTTAATGTATTTAAAACTGTTACAAGTATTGCATCTACAAATGCTGTTGGAATCTATACTGCTCCTGTTGGATACACTGGTGTTGTTCTATTGGCACAAGCAGCAAACATTGGAGATAATACACAAACAATTTCTTTTTCTCATCGAAGAAGAGTTGCAGGAATTGCAGTAACTACAGAAATTCTAAAAGATTTTCCAATTTCAAAAAGTGATACTGCAAACCTTCTTGCTGGAAAACTTGTATTAGAATCTGGTGATGTTTTAGTATTGTCTGCAAGTAATGGAACTGATATTAAATTTCTTGGAAGCGTTTTGGAAACATTGAATTGATATGGCAAAATATACCAGCGGAAGACAAAAGAACCTAAAAGTTGGCATACCTTCTTATAGTGAAGATTTAACTTCGCTGGAAGTTATTGGTAAGGTTGGTATTGGAACCACGAATGCAACTGCAAATTTGCAGGTCGATGGAAGTGTTATTCTTGGTTCAAACAGTAGTGACTTAATTAATATTCCAGGTAGTATTTCATCAAATTTATATCCTGATGGTGATGGTGTTCATGATGTTGGTAGAGCACCACAAATAGGATCTGGAGCGAATCGCTGGAAGGACGCTAATTTTACAGGTAAGGGCGTATTTGATAGTGGTGTAGATGCACATAATATTGAAATCGGTGTCGGTGTTGCAAATTTAATTTATAGTACTTCTGGAAATTTAGAGTTAAACGCTCAAAGTGGAATTACTAATATTGATGATATAGTAACTATATCAGGAAATGTTGGAATAGGTACTACAAATCCAACATCAAAACTTTGGGTACAAGGTGATGGATATTTTAGTGGTGTTATAACTGCCAATTCTTTTATAGGTGATGGTTCTCAATTAACGGGTATTGCTACTCCTGGATCTATTTCTGTTTCAATATCACCAAACATTGATGATGTATTCCAATATGTACCTTATGCAACTTCATTTGGTTCAACCACTGGATTTGGTGCAACTACATTATTAGTTTATAATCCTTCATTCGGCAATCTTGGTATTGGAACCACAAATCCAACATCAAAACTTTGGGTAGAAGGTGATGGATATTTTAGTGGCGTAGTTACTGCTAATTCTTTTAGGGGTGATGGTTCACAATTAACTGGCATTGGTACTTCTGGATCTAGTTTAGTTTCAATATCAACAAATACTACTGATATAAATCAATATGTAACTTATGTAACTTCATTTGGTTCAACCACTGGATTTGGTGCAACTACAGCATTAGTATATAATCCTTTTAGTGGTAATCTTGGAATTGGGACCGTAAATCCAACATCAAAATTATCGGTAGAAGGTGATGGATATTTTACTGGTGTTGTAACCGCCAATTCTTTTATAGGTGATGGTTCTCAATTAACAGGTATTGTTACTTCTGGATCTAGTTCAGTTTCAATATCAACAAATACTACTGATGCAAATCAATATGTACCTTATGCAACTTCAATTGGTACAGTTCTTGGATTTGGTGCAACTACAGCGTTAATATATAATCCTTTTACTGGAAATCTTGGAATTGGAACCACAAATCCAACATCAAAATTATCGGTAGAAGGTGATACGTATGTTTCTGGAATCAGCACATTATCAAAATTAATCTTAACTGCAAATGGAGGTCCAACATCCCCACAACTTCAATTTACTGGATCTAATAGTGCTTGGATTGATTTTGGTCAAATAGGTGTTGGAACTCCTACATTTACAACAAGAAGTTCAGGAACTAAATTAGTTCTTTGGAATCGTGTTGATGCGTCTAATGTAGATTATGCTTTTGGTATTTCTTCTGGACCTGATACATTATGGTCTTCAGTTTCATCGAATTTTGCAAGATTTGGTTGGTATGCTGGAACTGTTGGAATTGCAACTTTATATGGAGAAGGAAATTTAGATATTGTTGGAATCGTCAGTGCAAGTTCATTTAGACCAAAAAGTGGGTATATTCAGGCACCAGATGGAACAAATTCATTCTACATTTATAATAGTACAGGAAATGTAGCGTTCCAAGGAACAATTGGTGTAAGTCAAATTAATAGTTCTGCTGGATATTCGGCAATAACATTTAGTTCTTCTTCTACTACACCTACTGTTGATATTGTTAATAATTTAAATGTTTCTGGTGTAACAAGTACTAATTCTTTAAGCATTGGTTCTACACAAGTTATTAGTTCATCAAGAGAATTACAGAATATTGCTTCACTTGATGCTACTACAATAGCAACAATTGAGTCTGCAATTGTAAATGCACCTAATACATTTGATGATATTCAAGTTACTGGACTCTCTACATTCACTAATGGTCCAGTATTAATTGGAACTGGAACAAGTACAGGAACAACACCACAAGCACTTCAAGTAGAAAGTGGTGCTTATTTTAGTGGTAATCTTGGAATTGGAACCACAAATCCAACATCAAAATTACAAGTGGAGGGTGATGTTTTTGTTTCTGGTATTTTGACTGCAACTGATATTAATTCAGCATCTGATATTAACCTTAAAAAGAATATTAGACCATTTGAAAATTCACTAGATAAGGTAATTCAAATAAATGGTGTCACCTTCGAATGGAAGAAGACTAATTCACAATCTGCTGGAATTATTGCCCAAGATGTTGAAAAGGTATTTCCAGAATTAGTTCGTGATGGTGATTTCAAAACTGTAAATTATAATGGATTGATTGGTGTTTTAGTTGAATCAATTAAAGAACTAAAACAAGAAATTGAAGATTTAAAAAGAAAAATAGAGAGACAATAGATTATAAATAAAAAAAGATTTACAGTTCTTTCGCATCTAAAGAAAAATGGCTTATAAGGTTACTGGTTTTGATATTATTGATGATACTAGAAGAATTATAAATGCCTCTGTAGTTGGAGTTGGAACTACAATAGCAACTACTGGCACTACAAAACTATTTGTTGAAGGTAGCAGTTTTATATCTGGAATTCAAACTGCATCTCGCTTTGTTTCAAACATCGCACTAGGAACTGCACCAATTTCTGTTGCTTCTTCTACTAGAGTTGATAATCTTAATGTTCAGTATCTGGATGGGAATGATAGTTCATTTTATAGAAATGCTTCTAATTTAAATGCTGGAGCAGTTCCTGCAGCACAAGTTACCCAATCAAGCGGACTAACTATTACTGGAAACTTAAATGTTTCTGGAAATGTAACCATTGGTGGTACAGCAACACAATTAAATGCACAACAATTAAGAATTAGTGATAGAGATATTACTCTTGGTGTTACAACTGATGTAAATGGTAATGATGTTTCTACTGATACTACTGCTAATCATGGTGGTATTGCAATTGCATCGACTGAGGGAACTCCCTTAATTAATATTCCAATACAGGCGGGAATTAATTCAGATCCATCCACATATAAGCAAATTATGTGGGTTAATAAAAACAATTATCAAGCTGGATCATATGGTGTTGGTTTAGCCACTGATGCTTGGGTATTCAACTATGGTGTTTCTATTGGTAACACAACAAACGTAGTTAATGGAAGCAGATTAACCGTTGGTACTGGATTCACTGTTCTTGCCACTTCCACTAATATTACAAATCTTATTGTAAATGATTTTGCTACAGTTGGAACAGCAGTTTCTACAAATAATGCGAGTTTTAATTTAATTAATACAAATGCTACTACATTAAACTTTGGTGGTGCAGCAACAGCACTTAATATGGGTGCTACTAGTGGTACAGCAACCATTAATAATGCAACATTATCATTACCTAATGCGACAACAGTTAACGTTAATGGTGCTAACCCAACTCTTGCTTCTTCTTCAACAGGTACATTAACACTCTTTAATACTAATTTAACTGCTGTTAATGCTTTTGGCGCAGCAACAGCACTTAACATGGGTGCTGCTACAGGTATTACAACAATTCGTAATAGTTTGCGAATCACTAATGCACTTTATGATTCTAATAATGCGACAGGAAGTAATGGGCAAATTTTAGTATCGAGTGGTAGTAGTGTTACTTGGACTACATTTGGTTCTTCCGCAAACCCAGTTGGTCTTGCATCAACCGCATCAACTGTAAATACTACTTCAACTACAAATAGTCAGAATTACTTTATTCCATTTGTAACTAATAATACTACAACTACGGGTGAAACAGTTCGTGTTGGCGCGGCATTATCAATTAATCCGTCAACAAACACGTTATTCATTGCAAATGTTAATTCTGGTTCTACTGGAATACATACTGCTGGACAATATTTTGTAGGATCTACAAAAGTTTTCGATACAATAAATTCTCAAGTATCTCTTGTTGGTATTGCAACTATTGATTCCACGACAAAGGCAACTTTAGAAAGAGAACTTGCTTTTGCTCCTAATAGTTTTGATGATCTATCAGTTACAGGAATTTCAACCTTCTCTAATGGTCCAGTATTAATTGGTTCTGGAACTTCAACAGGAACTGTATCACAAAGACTTCAAGTAACTGGTGGTGGGTATATTTCTACCAGCACAGGTATAGGAACAACCAATCCATCACGATTATTAGATGTTAATGGGGATGTAAGATTCCGTGGTGGAATTTATGATGTCAATAATAATGTTGGCACTGCTAACTCTGTTTTAACTGCAAATGGTACTGGTGGATGGTCTTGGCAATCTGTTAGTTCTGTTGGTGGAAATACTATAACAGTTACTAATGATACTTCAACTACAACACCATTATTCCCATTATTTACAAGTTCTTCTACTGGATCAATTAGTGGAGCAAACGTTGATACTAGTGGATTGACATACATTCCAACTGCCGCTGGAAGTCTTGGAATTGGAACTACCTCACCATCACAAAACTTAGATGTTAATGGAAATGTAAGATTACGTGGTTCACTTTTTGATAATCTCAATCAATCTGGTGGTTCTAACCAAGTTTTAACTGCTGGTCCTAGTGGTGCTGGAGTTACTTGGGCATCATTATCTGCTATTGGTGGAAATAGTATGATAGTTACTGATGATACTGCTTCGCCACAACTTAGATATCCATTATTTGCTACCGCAGCAGGTACTGTAACACAGCAATTTATTGATACAAACGGAATTGCATATAATACCTCAACAAATTGTTTAGGTATTGGATCTTTGACTCCAACATCCCAACTTGATGTTATAGGGGGGGTAAAAGTTGCTGGTGTTGTTACTGCCACATCTGCAATAGTTGGTACAGCGGTGACAATTAATAGTAGTGGTGTTATTGTCTCTGGAATTGTTACAGCGACTGATTTCAACTCAAGTTCTGATAGAACCTTAAAGCACGATATTCAAGTCATTGAAAATCCTATTGAAAAAGTTCTTCAACTGAATGGTGTAACATTTAGTTGGAATGAAACTGGAAAACCATCGGTTGGTGTTATCGCACAAGAAGTTGAGCAAGTTCTTCCAGAACTCGTAAGCAATACTGATCCAAAATCTGTAAATTATAATGGTCTAATTGGTCTTCTCATTGAATGTGTCAAAGAACAGCAAAAACAAATTGATGAACTGAAGGTAAAGAAAACAACAAGAAGAAAAAAGACCACTTGATAAGTGTAAAAATAAAGTTTAGGTGATACGTATTTATTGTATCACCTAAATAATATAAAAAGTTCTGTGAGGATAAATGTCGTATAAGGTCACAGATACCGTTGTTGTTGATCAGAATAAAAATATCAACAATATTGGAATAACAACTAGTGCAATTTTAGATGCATCAAGAGATCCTGGAACAGGAATTGGGACTGATTATACGCATTCTATTTTTGGAAACGGTTGGAGATTAAGTGCTCCTGCAAGTACGACATATTATAAGTTAGCAACTCTCCCTGTAGGTAGTGGTGGAAATACATTTGATCATTTAATTATTAATGGTGTATTAGGTTCATGGACAAGTACTAATCAAACACCGTTTGAAATTTATTTTTCAAATAGAAATTCTTTTAGCACCAAATATATTTCTTATGGAAATGTTAGAAGTGATGTAAGAATACTTGGTATTTCTACAAATAGCACTGTAGAAATTTGGGCACAACATCAGGCATCACAATTTACAAAATTAACTTATAGTATTGCAAATAGTCTTCAGGTTATTCCTGTAATAAGTCCAACATCTACAACAACTGCCCCATCAGGAACAACGGTATTTGATAGTTCTACTGCGACTCCAAGATTTATTATTAATGATAGCGATAATGTTGGAATTGGAACTATAAGTCCACCAGATAAATTAACAGTTTCTGGTAAAATACAACTTCAGCAAGATTCTGGATCTAATAATAGAATTGTTTTAAGAGGTCAACCAGGATCTCTTTTTCGTTGGAATATTGATAATTTTGGTTCTGATAATCTGTTTAGAATTTTTAGAGAAGATGATGCAACTGCGGCAAATGGAGTAGTAGCAGTTAGTATTAGTACCGCTGGAACTTTAACTGCTACAAGATTTTCTGGTGATGGTTCATTATTAACAAACTTACCTTCTGCACAATCACAATGGGTCACAACATCAGTAGGTATTCATACACTTTCTAATGTTGGTATAGGAACCACAAATCCAACTTCAAGACTTACAGTTTCTGGTAATGCTTCAATTACTGGTATACTTACAGCAGACCAAGTATACACATCAAATAATGGTACAGGGCAAAATGTAAGAATTGGTGATGATCTTTGGATTGGTGACATTAATGTATCAGATACTACACGTTTTTCTGGTGCTCAAGATAGCACCAGAGCGTTTATTATTTTTGGTAGTTCTAATACAGTTGCCTTAGGTAGAACTGGAACTGGTCCATTATATTATGGAGGAGATTTTACAATTTCGGGAGTTGCTACTGCTAATTCATTTAGAGCAAGAGGTGGTGCTCCAGGTGCTCTTGGTGTTAATAATAATGGATATGGTTTCTTTGCTCCTGGAGATAATGATTCTGGAATGTATAGTTCTGCTGATGGGCAGATAGAATTTTATACTAACAATACTGAAGCAGTAAGAATTGATAGTTCTCAAAGAGTCGGTATTGGAACTACAAATCCAACATCAAGACTTGAAGTTGTTGGTAATGTATTAGTTTCTGGTGTTGTTACAGCAACTTCATTTATAGGTTCTGGTGCATCTTTAACATCATTAAATGCTTCCCAATTAACATCAGGAACAGTACCAACAGCAAGAATTACTGGATCAAGTGGTGATTTTACTGTAGGGCAAAACTTATTTGTAAATGGAAATGTAACAATAGGTGGTACGACAACACAGTTAAACGCTCAACAGTTAAGAATTGCTGATAGGGATATTACACTCGGTGTTACAACTGACGCAAATGGTAATGATGTTTCTACTGATATTACTGCTAATCATGGTGGCATTTCGATTGCATCTACAGTTGGTACTCCATTAATTGGAATTCCAACTGATTCAGTTAATAATGACCCATCAACATATAAGCAAATTATGTGGGTCAGACAAAATCACTATAGTGGTTTTGGTACGGATGCTTGGATATTTAATTATGGTGTTTCTATTGGTAATACTGCAACAGTCCAAAACGGTAGTAGATTAACTGTTGGTGCTGGATTCACTGTTTATGATACTTATCTTGATTTACAAGATATTAGAAATCGTAATATTAATAGTGTTGGTGTTGGTACTATTACTACATTAAATTCTACTGTAGCAACACTTACTAATGCTTCTGGCACTAATCTAAACTTTACTGGAATCTCAACTTTTACTAATGGTCCAGTATTAATTGGTTCTGGAACTTCAACAGGAACTGTATCACAAAGACTTCAAGTAACTGGTGGTGCTTATGTTTCTGGTTCTATTGGCATTGGAACCACCAATCCAACATCAACTCTACAAGTTCAAGGTACAGTTTCAGTATCATCTACCACTACTTCAGCAGAATTTATAGGTGGTGGATTTGACTTAAGAAACTTATCAGGAACTCATTTAGTATCTTATGCTTCTGCTTCTGATGTTTCTAATTCAGCATTAAGTATTTCTGGTATTTCTAGTTATAGTCAAGTAGGAATTCTTACTGGATCATTTGCTGTTGATGCATCTGATAGTTTTGGATATTCAGTTGCAACAAGTGCTGATGGTAAGACTATTGTTGTTGGTGCTTATTTAGATGAAATAGTTGCATCAAACGCTGGTGTTGTTTATGTATTTGACCGTGTAGGAAATTCATTTAATCAAGTAGGAATTCTTACTGGAATTTATGCCGTTGATACGAATGACTTTTTTGGAATACCAGTAGCAACAAGTGCTGATGGTAAAACTATTATTGTCGGTTCTTATTCAGATGAAATAGGTGCTACAACAAGCACTGGTGTTGTTTATGTTTTTGATCGTGTAGGAAATTCATTTAATCAAGTAGGAATTCTTACTGGATCATTTTCTGTTAATGCATCTGATAGTTTTGGATATTCAGTTGCAACAAGTGCTGATGGTAAGACTATTGTTGTTGGTGCTTATTT
>JACCDG010150930.1_pt1 | contig 13454 bp, 13 predicted proteins | sample 7442471 | NCBI WGS metagenome assembly JACCDG01 (sample SAMN15323444, study PRJNA562643) | freshwater metagenome | isolation source: river surface water | place: USA:Blue River Watershed | collected 2017-08-17 | reverse complement strand
TGGTTACAAAGCCTGTTTTCGGGCTAAACTCTCCCTCGGAGAATTCGCCTAGTGGCCTATGGCGCACGCTTGGAAAGCGTGTTGGGTGCAAGCCCTCGGGGGTTCGAATCCCCCATTCTCCGCCAGACGACACCTTGATATTCGGGGGAAAACCCCGAATTGAGAGGCGTTCGTATCCTGCGATGTGCACGGTGGTGTGCATCTATGGATCTAGGGGGGTAGCTTGGATCAGAATTCATACTTTTACCTGCTCGGCCTCATGTGTGGCAAGGGCTACCTGTACCCGGATACTAAGCAAGTTGCAATCGAGTTTGCTCACTCCAATGAATTCATAGATGGCATCGCAAACTGCCCAGACTGCGGATTCTTAGCCACAAAGGCTCCCAGCTCCGATTCTCTCAAATGTAAGAACACGAATTGCGGCAGGCTCGTATCTAAAGATGTCAAGAAGCGCTACGAACAGTCTCAATCAACTAAGGACAGTGCCAAGAATGTCATCGTCCCTTTCTTGACAGCGGGGACAGAGATTCAGGCTGCAATTTCGGGAAATAAATCGATGACCATGTTGATTCTGGGTTTCTCGAGTTGCCCAGAACTATTTGATCGACTGGCGACAGACCTAAAATCGGGATCGGATTTTTCTAACTTACGAATACCAGAAGCTGCATGGCTGGCTTCCCCCGAGACCGCGTTGGAGTTCCTAAACGGACTTTTGGACGCAACTGGTTATGCCAATGCTGGAAGCTGGATTCCGAGAGACGGTCGCAACGGTTCAGGCAGAATGAGACTGTATCTGCAAATCGTGAGAAATTGGCACCTAACTGCAGAGATAGATGCATTCATTCGAGACGTCCTTGGCCGTCCGGTGCAGACAGTTGACTGGGGCCATCCCAATATCCGAGACTCCAAACTCCAAGATTTCCGCGAGAGCAGAGAAACTGCTTGGGCTAGGGAGCACCAGATCAAGTTTTTTCCCGAGTATTTCCAAGACATCCACTTCCGCCTGAAACATAAGGAGCTGATGTTCAGGGAGCTATTGGATCACAATCTCAAGTGTGACTTTGCAGAGGACCGAGGCTGGTTTCCCCCAGCGCCTATTCGAGATAGTACAAGAAAAGCACAACACCCCGGTGAGCAAGACCCGAGGCTTCCCAAAGAGGTTCGCCGGCACTTCGACGCCTTTTGGCAGGTGAACCTAGCGTTAGGGTCCAAAAGCTTTGGGCCACTACTCGAAGAAGCAGAGAACCCTGCGACTTACGCTTTAACTGGCGACCTTTCGTCGCGCGTTGATCCAGAAGCACTTACCCGAGTACTTGAAGGCAAATGGTTGGAGTTGGCCAGCGGTCTTGCGCCTGCCAGAGAAAAACCCACGGCAAGAACAAAACCACGAAAATCCGAATCGGCCGAGCTGGAGAAAGCAACATACGGACCCCTAACGGAGATTCTGAAGCAGGAGCTGGAGAAAGAGTTCGGTCCCGATGTCTTCGCCTACGACACCTCATCGGGCAACCTGAGCTCATTCTTGGCAAGGCTAGATTTTGATAAGGTGCAAACCCTAGAGGAATGGGACTTTTTCAACATTCGACCCGATGTCGTAGGTTTCGCTTCAACCGAGAGCAGGCCTTTCTTTATTGAGTCAAAGATTGAGCTCTTGAACCTTAAGCATTTGGGGCAGCTCCTCGGTTATGCCGCCGCTGCAAACCCTAAACGTGCAATCTTGGTTTCAACTCTTCCTCTATCTGAAGGCTTCACAAGGGCTATTTTGCGAACCCCGGACATACTGACTTACGGCGCGGATGGCCAGATTGAAATTGCCCAATTGGAAAATGGGCGACTCAAGTATTGGGGGCAAGATGAGTAACACCGACGAGTTGTCACTTCTACCAACCTTGAGGGCAATTTTGGACACCGTTGTGGACGACTACACCCTAAAGAGCCTGCATGTTTGCGGCCATCAACTTAAGTCCCATGCTGCCACGACACTGGCTAGCTTTTCCGACGCTCGCCATTGGGAAATCTCTGTTGACTACTTCGCTTTGGCCGAAAAGAGAGATGGCTCTCTGGGGCTCGTTCTAGTGAATGTCTCTAAAGGTGCCTTAGGGCTCACAGAGCTAGGAGAGCTTCATGCATATTCACGTGCGGTGAAACCCTTACTTGCGGTGCAGATTGCGCCTACGGGGTTATCTAGAGATCTCTATAGCCTGCTTCTTAGACCCGAGGTGAGTGAAAGACTTCTCAAGAGACATACCTCGCCCATTTGGATTTACGCCGGCGCTAATCCCTCAGAGCCGTTCTCGGTAGAAGCCTTTTTTCCACCTTTGCGCTTGGGCTGAGGTTGCTCGCGTTTCCAATAAACGCAGACGAATTCGTGCACCTTATTGAATCGAAAAACCCATGGATAGCCTAGGGTTTTCATGTTGTTGTAATCCCTTTGGCGATCCCAGATAACGTACTCCTCAAGTTCGAAACCAATCTCCTTCATGATTCGGGTCTGGTCTTCGTGAAGAGGAAAGAATTTGTCTTTTTTCCTGAGATCCATAACTACAGAAACGCAGCGGCTATTGGGCTTCATGGCTACGTAGACAGCGCTAAAGACTTCCTTCAGGTTCTGAAGAAACTCCTCATAGTCTTCTATGTTCCCCAAGTCCTCTTTATCCTCTGAGTAACCCTTTATGTCACGCTTATCCGCCGTCCTCTTTTGATTCAAGATGTCCCAGTAGGGCGGCGATGTGACCACAAGATCGACGGAATTTGGCTCAACGTGATCGAGCAGGTTGCGCGAGTCGGCGTTGTAAATTTTGAAAGTCGTTGGATGCGATTCGAGCTCCGCGCTGATTCTCCCCTCTGCAATTGCTAAGTAGTCCTTGTTGAGGTCGAAGCCCACTCCGTCGTGGCCAGCGGCCTTTGCCGCTAGAAGTGTCGTCCCAATACCGAGGAATGGGTCCATCACTAGTTTGTTCTTCCCCTTGAGGTAAATCTTCAGAAGTTTGTCGACGAGCATTCTGGGGAAGGCGGCAGGGTGTTTCAGGGCGCGCTCCTCTGAATCCTTTGCCACGTCTCTCCAGACAGAGAAAGACAATTGAAGCCACTCTTTTCCCGTTAGCTCGTTCATTCTCTCGGCCATAGCTACCCTTTCCTCAAAACCATAAGATGCTCAGTCAATGTCGGCTTCGAGCCGTCCTGATTGATTGACCGAAACCGTTTGTGAGCTCTTTGAAAGACTTCGACGGAACCAAATGAAGCCATCATCTCCACAAGTTCTTCCAGCGGAACTACTCCCTCATCACTGTAGCTAAGTATTGAAACAGGCGAGCCGATGCCACTAAACAATTTGAGGAACGCATCCCTAGCAGTTCTTTTTGAACTGAAGGCAGATTTTTTGTCCGTCATTGCAACCATGCCTGTGACCCCGCGTGGGTCTAGCCCTTCCGGAATAGACCCCAATGCGATTAACTCAAGTAGGAAGTAATTGCTTGAGTACTCCCTTGAGTTATAGGGCGGATCCAGATAAAGGACATGTGCGTCAACAGTTGATAGAAAACTGGTCACGTCGAGATTGGTAGATTTCCCCACAGGCCCATCTATCTGAACTTCTGAAGCATCCAACGCGAAAGGCTTGAGCGCTCTGGGGTCCCATGATTTCAAGAAGGCGGCATATGTCCCAGTAACGTTGCTAACACGATTGACGCCCCGCAGAATCAACCCAATTAGAATTTCTTTTTCAGCGAGGTCGATGAGTCCCTTCTCGAACCACACTTCAACTTGTCGCCTTACGGCATCGATCTTCATTGCATTCGAAAGAGAGAAATACTTTCTCCCTGATGTTGACCCGTCGGAATAATGCTCGGTTAAGAACCCCGTTTCTGGCTCCACTTCGTTCAATGCTTCAACGGCGTCCTTGATGCAACCGAAGTTTCCGAACGGGCCGCCCTGATGGTGGAGATTTGAGACGTTGAGGCAATGAGAGAAATAGAGAATGTCATTGGCGAGAACTTTATGGCCCCTTTTTCGAAAAGCTAGGCCCACCACCCCAGTGCCTGCGAACGCATCAGCCAACACGAAGTCGCTGCCAGCCGCTTGAACGGCCGAGTCATAAATGAAGTCGACCAGTTTTCCTTTGCCGCCGTAATAACGCAAAATTGCTACCTCAACCTTGACCGGAGTGAAAAGGTTTGGAGTCTTTTTGACCGCTGAAGCCCATCCAACAAGGCCGGGCGAAAGCATGTGTCGAACCCATGAAGGTGCAACTAATTTTCTTCATGCCAATCCGCATCCTCATCAAAGTGGCTTCCATACTGGGTTTCTGGATAAGCAGTGTTGGGGCTGTAACCACTGGGACCTGAGTGGATGTCGCCCTCATCCATAAAGCCTAGCTGTCCGACAATGGCCGTCGATGTCACTGAGGCTTGATCTATCGAATTGTCTTTTACCCTCTTAAATAAGTTGCACATCTCACATCTCCTTCGCTGATGAGCGTATTTAGGGGGACTGACAAATTTAACGGGGATTCAGGCCGCGTTGCAGCCTTTGTCAAGTGCGTTGATGACAAGATTCTGAGCATGGAGACTTTGGAGTGGATGATACGAATCGGTGGCTTGTTGATCGCGGCAACAAGCTTCACTTGGTCCATCGCAACTTGGAGAAAGTCTCGGCACCAAGTTTCGGTCTCAGTCGACAATATCGTGTTTGTTGGATTGGATACGGCAGAAGGGCATTTGATACAAGTCACCGTCATAAACAAAGGGAGGGACCCGATTTCCGTTCTGGGATGGGGCATCAGCCTTCCTAGAGGTGAAAATATCGCAATAATCGATGCGCACCCTCTTAGTGCGCGGTTGCCCTCTCTCTTGGGAACTAACACTCGAGCCGTTTTCTTTGTCGAGGCGGTTGAATTGCAGAGAATTGCAAGCGAAAAGAATCTTAGGTTTAGGCAAATGAAACCTTGGGTCAACCTAAGCAACGGACAAAAAGTGTTTGCGACGAAGTCAGTTCCTCTAGCTCTGTGACCAATGGTTCTCCGCTGAGGCGTTGATCTGAAGAGCCAGACAGGGAACATAGTTCCGCCTCAAACCAACACTCCCCGCAAAGGTAAACATCGACAAGACGGGCAAGCTTACGAACTGCGGCATTCTTTTGGCAACTGCTACATTCCATCAGGCGATGATAAGGCTGGACCTTCCAGATCTAAGTCAGTTTTCCACAGGCTTGGGACTGCGGTTTGCACGAGTGAATCCGATTCAAGCTGCAACGCGTTCAGTATCAAAAGTATTTGGCTTGCTAACTGCACTGACGTGGCGGATTTGAGAAGGCGATACAGGACCGAATTTGACTCTCCCGCTGAGATCCAGCCAAGAGGGGCTAAGTTTTCGATCAGTTGAGATCTCAGATTTGCTGAAACTCCTGAGATCGTCAACGCGACTATTGAGTACCGCGAATTCAGAAAAAGCCGGACAGGGAGCGTGGTCGATGCTTGCCCTATCAGAATGCGAGCTGCTATGACTTCTGTCTCATCCGTCACGATCAAACGAGATGCTTCAGCTAAGAACCTCTTTATGTTTCGCAGCGGGTTCGAGGACTGCGCTGAAAGTCGCGCTCTAGCCGAAATCATTGGAGCCAATCGGTGAAAGTCTTCACTGCTTCGGACTGAATTGTCGGAGTTACATGGGTGTAGATGTCTAACGTCGTTCCAATGTCGGAATGTCCAAGTCTCTCTTGCACAATTTTTGGATTGATGCCTGACTGAAGCAGAAGAGTAGCGTGAGTGTGGCGAAGCCCTTTGATTGTCACTGATGGCAGATTTGGCAACTGTTCCTGCGCCTTAGTTATCAGGCGCGACCACCTCGCTGTGACGTCATTTGGCACTCTGAGGTTGTTCTCGAGTGTGGAGAAAATGTAGGCGTCGCCGGTTGCAAATTGGTGCCCTAGTTTGCCTCTGAGTTCTCGATAGCTTGCAAGCAGTTCTAGGGTTTGAGCATCCAGTTTCACGTGGCGAGATTTGTAGGTTTTGGTGGCCTTAACGCTACGCGAAAGAGAGGTGTCAGCTGCTCTTCTTACAGACATCATTCCTTCCTCAAAATTGATGTCTGCCCAACGCAAAGCAATCGCTTCACTCCTTCTCACTCCGGTCATTGCAATCAGGTGCCAGAGGGTGTAGAGGTCGTCTTGGCTTCTTTCCCTAATCCATTCGAGCAAAGCCTTGAGCTGCTCCTTAGATAGCACTTCATCCAAAGCGGTGAGGGAGCGCGTCCGTCTCCCCTGCGAAGGCGCTTTGACGGTTCTGTGCTTTACAGGGTTGCTGAAGACGTTTCCTTGAGCCTGCGCATCATCGAGAATTGCTGAAAAAACTAGGTGGATTTTGGACACGGTGTTCTCCGAAAGTGCGGCTCCCGGTGCCTTCGCATCTCGCCTTCCCGAAGATCGTAACTTTCTGTAAAACGCGCTGACATCTGCTGGTTCAATTTCCGAAAGGATTCGATTCCCAAAAGTTGGATTGAGATGAGTCCTGATTATTTTTTGATAGCCCATCAAGGTCGATCCCGCTAAATCGAGGTCGTTAACCCAACTTTCGGCGAAATCGCGAAATCGAACTTTAGTTGTGACAGCAGGCACGCCTGTTGTTACCCTCACCAGAGCTTTGACTAGATCCGCCTCTGCATCACGTTTACTGGCAAAGCCGCATTTAGACACTCTTCGCGTTGCACCATTGGGCAATTCAGGGTCGACAGGAACCTTTGCCTGCCACCGGTATAGCGACCTACCAGTTCGAGTCGTGTATTTAAAGACTGAGCCGCCGAGTTCTTCAGAAAGGTCCATCGCCATCCTCAATTGACTTCTGATTTGTTAGTAGTGCGAGCAACGGCTCTTTCGGGATCAAGATGCGCTTGCCGCCGAGTGAAAAAACCGGTAACCGGGATTCTTTGACAGCCTTACTAATCGTCCTTCTATCAACTCTCAGCAAACGAGACACTTCGCTTACCGTTAGCACAGCGCTTGGGAATCCTTTTAGATCATCCAATGTCATTTAGCTCCTCTAGTACTTTCTTTAAGACAAGTACCATCTTAGCAGACAAAACACACTTTTATGGTGCTAATTTCAAAAAAGGTGCGAAAATGTACTAATGACAAATTCACAAATCTCAGTTGAACGCCTGTCGGTCTCGGACGATCTGATTTTGGTTGGGCCAGACTCGAGCGTTGATCAACTATTGATGGTCCCAAAAAGTTTTCATTACCGAGTATTCGGCTTAGATTTGCCTAGTCTCGAAGTAGAGGGAGTCTTTGACGGCGACCGACTTCAGATAACGAGTTTGAGATTGTCTGCGAGCGCCGGTCTAACAGCGGTTGACCTGATCAAGGTAAAGCTCCCTGAGATTATCTTCCAAGTAGCGCGGCACTCGATCCCAAACGCTGAGCACTGGCTGAAGCCGGATGGATTCATCGATGCGCTAAATTCGTCGAAACAACGAAGCTACCCCCTGCTAGCGCAGGCTTACTGGTATCACCACCTGTCTTGGGGGGCACCTCGGCAATACCTAATGGATCTGACTGGCTGGTCAAGGAATAACACCAATTTTCACCTCAGGCAGATTTCAAGCTTGATCGGATTACCTGAATCCAGAAAGAAAGCATCGGAGCGACAAGTAATAGCGCAGCAACGTGACCGCGCAAAGTAACTTTGTACATCTCGAGAGCTCTACTTCTTGATTAACAACAAATGGCCCTAAGGTGTCTTGCCTGTGGGACTCGAAAAACGTCATAACGATCCAAACCATAGGTTTGGGATCCGTTGATGACGTTTTTATCGTCGGTCAAACGACGCTGAAACAGCCAATGTTGACGATGTTGACGATATCGAGTCAATCCCAATCTTCCGAGGAAGACGCGTTTTCATACTTGACAGCCTTGTGAGCTTTTACAAAGAGATCGTGGCTAATTCCACTTTTAGTTGCGCTTCTCATAACTCGGCCCCAAACAGCCTTCTGCCCCATCAACTTGCCCTGAGTCAGCTCATCGGCCTTGACAAGCTCAAGAGCGAGTTCAAACCTTGCATTTTGAGCGCTTAGTTCGGCGAAATCAATGGCAGATGAACCGAATCGGAGCTCATGCGCCAAAACTGGATCTGTGCTTCTTAGCACTTCAAGCACTGACGTTGAAATTGGGACGCGACTCTTTTCACAGGTTAACTTGAAACGGTTCGGCTTAGTTTTGAGAGTCATATTCCAAACCAAATCAACATCACCCTTTTTCGCCGAGCCGCCTCTCGGGCCAGCCTCTAGGTTCTTTCCCACGTGATCAACGCGAATGTATGCGATCCCTTTGGACTTCAATAGCTTTCCTGCGTGAGTGTAGAACTCTAGCCATGTCGAATTGCTGTTTTCATCGCCACTAATAGTTCGCGACACAGTATCAATTACAACCAAGTCTGGATTGACTAAATCAATCGCATCGGAAAGCATCTGCCCACCGCTAGAGGTGTCTAAGGGGGCCATCTGTGGGAAGGATGCGTAAGTAAGCCGCCCTAGCTCTGCCGGGGTGTAGCCCATCTGACGAAGTCTAGGTATGACATCACCTTTTACAGTGTTTTCGTGATCCAAGTAGAGAACCGAAATCGGATCACGAACACTTTGTCCAAGAGCACTCTTGCCACTGGCGAGTGCCGCAGAAAGATCCAAAACTAACAAGCTCTTACCGAGTCCTGCTTCGGCGTAGATGAGGTGGGATCTTCCTTCACATATAAAGCCCGGAACCAACCACTCTTCTTCACTCGTGTCCATAAAGGCGTCGGACCAGTCAACAATGTTCAGGTACTCCCCCGCCCCGCGAGCGTATACCTGATCAGAGGTAAGGGTGTCCTGAAGCTTGTGAGCCGCGCCCATCTGCTTCGGGACGCGAGGTGTAGATGCGCCGATCTGCAAGGCTCCGGTACCGCTTGGCCTAATTAAGGTCTGAACCGCTTCCTCATCCGACAGGCCAGTCTTGACTGCTGCATCAACGAGCCCAAGGACAGCAGCTTCCAAAGGAATCTGGCCGCCTGCGACCAAAGATCCAATTCTTAGACCGCTTTCAAATAGGCCAGAGTTCCTTTCCCCGCTTCTAAGATCCAGCACCTTCCGCGATTCGGATTTGAGAGCAGCCTGACCATAGGGGGTTATGTCTTGGCTAAGGCTTTCGAGTGTTTCGAGTGGAACTCCAGCGCTGCTACCACTTCGGCCCTTGACCTGCAGCAATTCCAATATCTCGGCGGGGAGCGAGCGCGGTTCTACTTCCATAGGGGAGCACCCTTCAAGCCATCCGTAGAAGACACCTGAAGCGTGCAGTGAACCCGGAAGTAGGACATATCCGTTCCTCTTCACATCCACACCCGGAGCGTCCTTACCTAAAGTTCCCTTCAGCTGGATGTCCTGATCAACCTGAAAGTACAAGTGCATGCCTCTAACCTGACGCCCATCCACAGATTGCAGCCCCGTTTGCGCTGCCACGGTTTTGCCGATAGCTGTTGGAAGGAGTGCCTCGAAACGCTCCCAACTCTCGTGCCCCCCATTTCTGGGGTCAATATCTACGACGCACAGCCCTGAGGGAGCTAGCGCTGCCGCCCAGTTGTGTCCAGCAAACTGTTGGTACCAAGAATTGAGAAGTTCGGGTTGGATGGTGGCATCATTCATACCTCTACTTGTTACTGGGTGTTTACCTGCGCTGCTGTCTGCCGAATGCGCATCGCCACAGGTGCACAGGCCGTTGAAGATTCCGTGAACAGGGAACAGGTGAAAACCTTGCTCCGCCAAGGAGAATAGTGATTCCAAGCTAATCGAGGACTGAGGGGTGGAGCGTGGTTCTGTCATTGACGTCTCATTTCATAAAACACAAATTGGTACTTTTGTTAACTAGAGTGCCAGTTTGCCAATAAAAAGTCGCCAAGCAACCCATGTTCGCCCTAGGCGTTAGATGATGGATCTTCTCCGGGATGTGCACAAAGGTGTGCGTACCTAATTGCCGCAGTTTGATCAGCGATGTGCAAGTGATGTGCATCTAAGCCTGATTTTTGGTACCTAATGGGTGTTTTTTGCACCTTTATCCCGCTAATGAACAAAGGCGGTGGGCAGTTCGAATCCCCCATTCTCCGCCAGCAACTCCCTTGATTTAGAGCCTCAGAAGGCGCTTTTGAGAGGGAGTTTTTGCTTTTTGTGCAAGTGTGTGTGCAAGTTCATGTCCCTGGATTCCAAAAATCTAGTGTGATAATTTTCCGATCTTTAGCCTCAGTGCGTTTAAGACGACAGAGACGGAGGAAAACGCCATCGCAGCACCTGCCAGCATAGGATTCAAAAGTCCCAGAGCTGCTACAGGAATTAGCAAAACGTTATAACCGAAAGCCCAACCTAGGTTTTGCCAAATGTTTCGGTGGGTTTGCTTTGCAAGTCCGAGTGCGTATGAAATAGCCCCTGGATTGTCATCTAGGACTGTAACGCTCGATGCCGCCTGCGCAGCATGAGCACCGGAACCCATGGCTATCGAGACTTCTGCCGCGCTCAGGGCGGCGACATCATTGATACCATCACCAACCATGGCGGCGTGAGGAATGTTTCGAACGCGCTCCAACTTCCCTTCGGGAGTCACCCCACCCTCAAACCCCTCAATGCCGAGCTCTTTGGCAACTTGAAAAACTCGATCTGGGTTATCACCACTGAGTAAGAAGCTTTTAATTCCCACGCTCTTTAGATTGGCAATAGCTTCTTTTGCACCAGGTCTAATGTTGTCGCTTAGTTCAATCAGACCGTGAGCCCGACTGTCCCAAGCTACAACGACCAAGGTGTTAGGTCCCGCTTCTCTGATCGCATGGTCAAGCTCTTCTTGATTCTGATACTTGGCGGGCTTCCCCACTGAAACAAGTTGGCCTTTAATCAATCCGCTGAGCCCAACACCGGAAATCTCTTTGATGTCAGTCGCAATCAAGTCGGTCGGGACTTGGTTTACTGCTTTTGCTACCGGGTGCTTGGATCCTGCCTCTACGGCACTTGCGTAGCGAAGCATTGTTTCGCTATCTACTCCACCAAGACCAGTTGCTCTAACCACCCTTAGCTCTCCGTCGGTTAGAGTTCCGGTCTTATCAAAGATCACGGTCTTGACCTGGCTTAGATTGCGCAGGGTGTCAGGGTTTCTAATTACCACCGACCGCTTCGCTCCCAAGCTTGTTGCGACCACAAGGCTCATTGGAACCGCAATGCCAAGGGCGCAGGGGCAGGCAATAACCAAAACCGCAATCGCTGCCTCAAGCCCTTTGGTGCTATCGCCAAGCAAGGTCCAAACGGCAAAGGTCAAAATCGCGAAAATAATAACCGCCGGCACAAACACACTTGAGATGCGGTCTGTTAGCGAGGCTAGCTTTGTCTTCTGTGCGGTTGCCTCACGAACCAAATCTGCAATTTGACTCAGCCGAGAGGTTGCGCTGGTGCCGGTTGCAAGCACTCGAATTTCGCCGGATAGCGATGTTGAGCCGGCGGTAAGCAGTGCTCCCTCGGTCAGCTCCTGCGGAAGCGATTCACCGGTGAGGGTTGAGCTATCAATCGAGGCGTGCGCAGACTGCAGCTCACCGTCCACCGGAATGCGCTCCCCAGCTGCAACCAAAACCAAATCCCCAGGTCGAATCTCAGCGGTGTTTACACTCACCCGCTGACCATCTCGCTCCAGGGTTGCCTGCTGGGGGATAGCACTGAGTAGTGCTCGAACAGAGTCAGTGGCGCTGCGCCGAGCCCGAACCTCTACGAATCGGCCCAAGAGGACCACGGTCGGCACGACAGCTGCAACCTCGAAATAGGTGTGCAGCTCACCTGCAAAAACCAGATAGACGCTGTAGAAGTAGGCAACCGAACTACCCAGTGAAACCAGGGTGTCCATGGTCGAAGAGCCATGGCGAAGGTTTTTTAGTGCAGCATAGTGAAACGGAAACGCCACATAGAAAAACACTGGTGTCGCCAGTGCAAACACCAGCCACTGGTGACCGCCAAACATAAGCTCCGGCACCATCGAGAAGGCAACCGCTAACGCGGACAGCAATCCGCCAACAAACAACCTTGGTCTAAGTAGCGCAAGCTCAGGTTTGCCTTTGCCAACTTTGTATCCGGCAGCTTCAACTGCAGACTCCAGTACCGCGGTCTCGCCGTCAAATTCAACGTGCGCCTTTTCCGTTGCAAAATCGACATAGGCTGTAACACCCTCCAGCTTGTTCAGGTTACGTTCGACCCGTCGAGCGCATGCTGTACAAGTCATGCCCTCGATCTCAAGCTCAATAAGTTTCCTACTCATTTATCGTTGTGAAGCCAGTTGCCTCATAGCCAGCTTCGGTAACTGCCTCGGAGAGCTGCTCATTGCTAACTCCATCGACCTCGACTGTGGCCTTGCCACCTGCGTGGTCAACTTGAACATTGGTTACACCTTGGACAGTGACTAGATTCTTCGTTACGGTCATTGCACAGTGGCCACAAGTCATGCCACTGATTGCGATTTCTATCTTGCTCATTTTTTCCTTTTATGTTGGGTAGTCGCTTTTGCTAAGCGAACAGATTAGACGAGGTCATAAACTTTCTAGCTTGCAAGTTATGCTCCTCGAAGGTTTCAGCATCATCTGATGCTTGTTGTTTGGATTAGGTAGCTGTGAGTACCTGAGTTCAAGCCTAAGAATTCTTGCCTCTAAAGCACAGACAAGGGATCTCAATACCCCCCGGGTTAACAGGGCTTCGATCTCGTCCAAGTTTGAAGTGAAGGGCCCCGGCATTCGCACTCCGGGGCCCCTGGGGCTAACCCAAATCGAGAAGAATCTGAGTCAACTCTTTAATTTGTGCAGTTTGGGAGGTAACTATTGCCTCTGCGAGTGCTCGCGCCTCAGCATTTTTAGAGTTGGTAATCATCTCAGCCATCAGAATTGCCCCTTTATGGTGCTCAATCATGCCTTCGACATAAAGCTTGTCAAAAACAGCCCCTGTCGCCTTTTCTAGTTCAAGCATTTCCTTTTCGCTCAGCATCCCATCCATGCCCATTTCGTGGCCCATTTCCATAGGTGCACCGGCATAATCCAGCCAGCCCTTCATCTGCTCAATCTCGGGAGCTTGTTCGTTCAAGATTCGTGATGCTATCTCGCGCACTCGTGGATCGCTGGCACGAGTTTCGGCCAATTCTCCCATGTCGACTGCCTGCTGATGATGAGGAATCATCATCTGGGCAAACATTATCTCCATCCCATCAAAAGAGGTGTTGGCTGATGATTCCTCAGAAGTTTCCGAACCTCCCATCATGCCTGAAGTGGGCATTGAGTCGTCACTACCAAAATTAATCGTGCAACCTACCAACGAGATGCCCATGAGAGCACTGGCTCCCATTAAGACAGCTGACTTAACTAATTTTTTGTTCATTTCGTTATCCTTAAATATTTCGTAAATTCCTAATGATTTGAGTTCGCGGCGCTC